>Ga0209010_1000143_pt1 | contig 26560 bp, 25 predicted proteins | sample BlaSpr_A8_OM1_O3_FD_187985 | JGI IMG/M metagenome (GOLD analysis project Ga0209010, IMG submission 187985) | Forest soil microbial communities from Thunder Bay, Ontario, Canada - Black Spruce, Ontario site 2_A8_OM1_O3 (SPAdes) (version 2) | ecosystem: Environmental > Terrestrial > Soil > Boreal...
CCGCAGAGTTGCGAGAGTGCGAAACAACAGGGCGTCGCTCCATGAGTTGAATAGCGATTCGGAGAGCACGCGGGCCCTTTTGATGGATGGATGCCATTCGCGCCAATCTTTCGGAATGTCTTCCAGGTGGGGGTACTGAGATAGGGTTTGAGCCGCAGCTTTTGCGCCCCATCCAGCCAATCCTGGGAAGCCATCTGCGCTGTCGCCTACCACGGCCAGATAGTCCGGGATCGACTGAGGCTTCACCCCGAACTTGGCCACAACGCCGGCCTCATCGCGCACGATATTTTGCCTTCGGTCCATCTGAACGACTCGTGTGCCCACGACACACTGACCGAGGTCCTTGTCCGGTGTGCAAATGAGTACCCGCGTCACCCGGTCATCCTGTGCTGACTTAGCGGCCGCCGAAGCAAGCGCATCATCGGCTTCGAATTGAACCATTGGCCACACCACCACTCCCATTGCCTGCAGCGCTTCTTCGAGAAGCGGGAACTGAGAGAGCAACTCCGGAGCTACGCCTTCGCTGGTCTTGTATCCCGGATACAGCTCGTTTCGAAACGACTCGACGACGTGATCGGTTGCAACCCCGATGTGGGTTGCTCCGTTTTCGATCATGGACAAAACGGAAGTCAGAACCCCGCGTACCGCGCCAACTTCCTGGCCGTTCACATCCGCCGCAGCGGGCACGGCGAAAAAGTGCCGGAACAATTCATAGGTCCCGTCAACCAGGTGCACATCCATTTGACTCCGATCAGCTTTCTGTTGGCAATGTTAATGGATCGAGCAGGCGATTCGGGGAACCACCATAGGGGCAGAACGCGCCCTCCCCCAGGCAAGGCCGTTGCGAGAGTCACCGCTACTGCGCTTACAATTGCCGTTAGCCGCTGCCAAGACATCGAGGCTTTTATTCACAGATGGAACCGTCAGTTTACCGTTTCCGATCCACGCACGCACTGCTGGATGGTTTCCATGAGCTGGAAAACCAGGAGATATACTTCGCTTCTTCCCCGGAGCAGAATGATGCTCTGGAAGGGTTCAAGGACCTGTTCTGGCGGGGAGACGTGATGGTCTGGAGCAATCTGCTCCGCCACTATCTGCTGTGCCTAATGCACTCCGTAGTGCGGACGCTGGAACAGGGACCCAACTTTCAATTAGCAGTGGAGACATTGCCAGTAACCGTGATCCCGGAAGACCTGAATCCGGATGCGCGGAAACTTTTTGATGCGCTGTGTACGAGATTCTTCGAAGACACGGAGCTCGCGGAATTGCCAGCTTTGTTGGCAGAGCGCAGTTCTCCAATTCGCCGTAACGAGATTCTGTCTTTGTTTTGGCCTCTTCATTTCCGCTTACTGACACTCGTCTGTACCACACTCAGCCCGGAACAACCCGTCCATGCAATCGACGCTTATTTCCGCGCGCAACTGCAGCGCTCACTGCGGCTCAAAGAATCGTTCGCAGCGCTCAATCAGATGGACACGAAACGTACCGACAGCGCCGACATCGTAGAAGCGATGACCTCCAAAGTCGTAAGCGGAATAACACAGGCTACATTCATTCGGGAGTACGTTGGAGCAAACCAATCGCATGGCACAGCGTGGAACGTCATCTCGTCAACTTTTCCCGAACTCTATTTCAACGCCCTAGAGTCGCTACTCTACTACGATTGGTATACCGCATGCTTCGTCGCCGAGCCAACGCAGTCTGCAATGTGGGGCCACTACGGAGATGGATACCGTGGGGTATGTCTCAAATTCAAGACGTCAGCTTCATCCACGGGCAGACCGGCTTTGACGTTGCGTTATCCTGTGGGGACAAGCGGAACTGCGAAGAACAGTTCCCAGGTGTATGAATTCCGGCCGCTGGAGTTGGACGAGGTCTTATACCGAGACCGCTACGCCGAGATAGATTTCTTTCGTTCCCTGGGGAGGCTAACGCATCGGCAGCTCGCGTTCTGGTTTGGGGACGCGAACGGTGCAATGAGCTCAACCGGAGTCGATCTATTGCAGGAGAGCGAGAGCTGGCGCCAAGCGTATTGGGAGAGCTTCCACAGGGCTATCACAACGAAGTTGAAGGGCTGGCAACATGAGCGAGAGTATCGGGTGACGCTGCACAGCATGATTGCTGACCTCTCTGATCGTTCGTCCCGCAAGCTGCAGTATCGGTTTGAAGATCTAGAGGCCATCATTTTCGGAATGAAGACTTCGACTGAGGACAAACTTGCCATAGTCCATCTCATTCAGGACAAATGCAAGAAGGCAGGCAGGAAAGACTTCGAATTTCACCAAACCTACTACTCAAGGCAAACGGGGAAAGTCGCCACCGCGCTGTGGGACTTGGTGAAATTGACGTAACTCGAGACACAGTCAGCGATATGTGAATCGCGCTCGAGCATGTGCTCGAAAGGAACTCATGTACGCTCTCAAAATGATTTGGAAATACTCCCGTGTTCTTAGAGTAGTGGACATCCTCTTCGGAGTCTTTTGGTTCGTCCAATTTGCAAGAGATGAGTTCGTCAAGCCAGAAGCTGCTGCACGGATGCGTGTGATCGATTTTGTGCCTTCAATCCCCTGGTGGGTATGGCTAAGCGCCCTATACGCGCTGCTCCTTTGTACCGTGTTCGAAGCTATCTCTGGCTGGTACATGGCAGAAGTATCTCCTTTCATCGGTCTTCCCGGTTCGCTGCAACAGAAAGCGATGTCGCTGGCCGCCAAACTGCTGCAGATTGTTCATCAGTATACGACCGCAAATCCGATGCCTCGGACGCAACCGGACAGCGATCCCGGAGCACTCCAGGCGTTGTGGAATTGGGAAGAAGGGTTCACTACCGTCTATCGAGCGCGGGTCAATGAAGACTTGAAGGGCCTGGTCTTGCAACTAGATGAAGCGCGATGGCCAAGCCACGAAACCCAAGAGCTAACGTCTCAGGCGACCGTCACGCCATCTATGGCATACGCGGCGGCCAAGCAACTTCAGGAGATAGCGGTTTACCTTGGGGCGGAGAAGAAATAGTTATAGTATTGGCTTCTTGGAGACTATCGCCATGTGACCGGCGAGACGGATATTCGGATCACCACATCCTCCTACAAGAATTCCTGCCAAAATATAGTTACTCGAAAAGGGCTGGCTGCGGGGGTGCGTCTTCCTTGTCTGCAGGTTCAGAAAAATTGCTTAAACCAACGCCGACGAGACGAAAACGTTTTTGCGGTCCCAGGCCCACTCGTTCCCGGAGCGACAGTGCGATGTTGGTCAATTCATCACAAGTTGAGGGAGGAGAGGCGGGGGTATGGCTGCGGGTGAGAATATCGAACTCGCTGGTCTTCAGTTTGAGGACTACCGTGCGCGCGATGCGTGATTCCTTGCGCGAAGCCGACCAAATCTTTTCCGCAAGCTCGCGGATCATTGGCTCGGTTTCTGCCAGCGTTACATCGTGCTCAAACGTATCTTCCGCGGACATGGATTTTGTGGGCCTGTCCGGGACGACTTCGCCATTGTCCAGACCTCGGGCCAATTCGTGGAGACGCAAGCCATAGCGGCCGAAGTGGCCTTCGAGCGTCGGCAAATCCAGACCTCGCAAGTCGCCCACCGTTTTTATTCCCAGTTGATCGAGCTTTTCTCCTGTGACTTTCCCGACACCGGGGAGACGTCCAACCGGCAGTGGCGAGAGGAATGTGTCCACGTCACCAGGCCGAATGACGAAGAGCCCATCCGGTTTGCGCCAGTCAGAAGCGATTTTTGCAAGAAATTTGTTGGGCGCCACGCCTGCTGAGGCCGTCAAATGCACTTCCTGGCGGATTTGCTCACGAATCGCCGACGCAACACGAGTCGCGGTCGGCAAGCCAGTCTTGTTCTCGGTTACGTCGAGATACGCCTCGTCCAACGACAGTGGTTCCACCAGATCGGTGTGCCGCTTGAAGATCTCGCGCACGCTGTGCGAGACAGCTCGATATCGTACGAAATCCGGAGGGAGAAAGATTCCATCGGGGCACAGGCGTTCCGCACGAACCGCCGGCATGGCCGACCGCACACCAAAGCGTCTCGCTTCATACGAAGCGGCACAGACCACAGAACGGGTACCCCGCCAGGCGACAATGACCGGCTTGCCGCGCAGTTGCGGATCATCCCGCTGTTCGACGGAAGCATAGAAGGCGTCCATGTCGATGTGAACGATTTTGCGGACGTTCATTTGGCAACGATTGATTCTGCTTGGGTCTTCACTCGCTTAAGAATAGCCTTCCGCATGAGGCCGGAGAAGGGGCCAACAAAACTCCAGTAGAGGCGAAACTTCCACAATGCTGCCGAGCCGAAGCACTTGATCCTTGTCTCCGTTGAAAGCACAGTGCTCTCAGGCGAATCCGCGAGAAGCTCGAAATTCCACGCGGCCTTGGCAAAGCCAGAGCGAGAGAAACCGGTAAAATCATCGGCCGTAAGATCCATACACCGCTCGCCATCGCGGCGCCAGAATCGTCCCGCCACGCCGATTACAAGCTCTTCATCGGGAACTTCCGTCAATACAACGAAACCTGTGCCTTTGAGTCTTTGCAGCAGATTTCCGCGGACACGATTGCGGGGCAGCCACTTTCCGCTTCTGAGGCTCATCAAGAACCGCACCAGCCAAACATCGCTGAAGTCGAAGCGCAGAAGGCACCCGTAGACCACCTGGACTGGCGCGTGGATACGAACTTCGTATGCTGCCCGAAAATCGTGATCCGGCAGGACTTCGTCGATCCGCGGGCCGTTTCCAATCGATTCATTTCCCACTAACCAAATCCTATGTGTGAGGATCTCGATGCACAAGCCTGGCTCTCAAGGAGCGTCAGGGCGAACATCGAGAGGGCATTCTCTTTTCCTAGCAGTGAAGCCCCACTCTTCAATGGAGTGAAGCGAACACATTCAAACCGTCGCGACGGGCCGCAGGGAAAAACACAACAACACAAAGTCTCGTTCCGGAGGGGATCCATGAAACTCCGTCGCAATGAACGCTGTCCGCTCCATAAGTCACTCTTCTGCTGCGGCCCGGGATCAAGTCCCGAAGGCACGCACTTTGCGGTTAGGTGTCCAGCGCGTTGAAGACCCGCCTCACCCGAGAGGATATCGGGAACTCAGGTCACCAGCAGAGATGCGAAAACTCCTTAACCGGAAGGTCGTCGAGCAAGATAGGATATGCGCAATCTGCCACGAAGAGTTCACGGACTACAACGACATCGTGCCAGACCATAGAGATCCCAAAGGTATGGGAGGAGCGTGGAGAGACGACCATCCGGACAACATTCAAGCAACACATTGGTGGTGCAACGGGGAAAAAGGATCAACCAGAATGAACGACTGACGGCCGATCAGCCGGACGCTTTCTCGTCCGCGCGTGAAACCTGATCATTTGAATCGGCTGTGCGCTAATTGCGTGCCGGGTTTCAGTTTCAGGCGTCGCAAGGCGGCACTGAGGCCCATCTGGATCATGAATGATAAAGGACGTTATCATTCACGATAGCGGGAGGCATCATGGCGACAGATGACCGTCACTTCACGCATTCGACCTTACGCGAGCGTATCGTCGAGCATGTCTTTGTCGGGGACGTGCTGCGCACACTCTGGCGACGCGGCGTTACCGATGTGGAGATTCTCCGGCCGGAATTCGATGCGCATGGCTATGACGTGGTGATGAGCCGTGGGCCTGTCGTGGGGCACGTGCAGTTGAAAACTCAGGCCGCAGGTAAAGTCTCGGTCGGACGCGCTCTGGCCGTGAAACCGAGTGGATGCGTCGTCTGGATCGGCCTTGATAAGGATACGCTGGAGCTGGGGCCGTTCATGTGGTTCGGCAGTTCTCCTGGCCTGCCCCTGCCCGACATCTCCTCTTACCCGAATGCCAGACGCGCGACCCACAATGCCGAAGGCGTGCGGCCTGTACGTGCGAATCATCACGTGTTGCCGCCTGCCGCTTTCACGAAACTGAAGACCCTGGATGAAGTCGTAGTGCGCCTCTTCGGGGAGATTCCGGCAGGATGACAACCCCTGCCCTCATGCCCTTCGCCGGGCTGGTCGAGCTGGTGACGCTGAGCACCAGGCTCCCGGCGTTGTTCCTGGCGGACGCGAAGGCATCCGAGCGCTTCTGGGAATTCTTCGCAGCAAATATCCGTAACCGAAACACTCGGCGGGCTTATTACAAGGCCGCATGCAGGTTCAACGAGTGGTGCGAAGGTCGCGGCTTGTTCGATTTGACTACGATCAAACCTATCCATGTCGCGGCCTATGTTGAGGAACTGCAGCGCACGCATTCCAAACCGACTGTAAAGCAGCATCTTGCGGCATTGCGCATGCTGTTTGATTGGCTGGTAGTCGGCCACATCGTGGAAGTGAATCCGGCGCACGCGGTGCGCGGCCCGAAGCATGTCGTGAAAAAAGGCAAGACGCCGGTCCTCGCGGCGGATGAGGCCCGCATCCTGCTCGACAGCATTGATACAAGCACGGTGATGGGTCTGCGCGACCGGGCGCTCATAGCGCTCATGGCCTACACATTCGCGCGAGTCAGCGCCGCAACCGCAATGAAAGTGGAGGATTATTTCGTCCAGGGCCGTCGCAGCTGGGTGCGGCTCTATGAAAAAGGAGGCAAACAGCACGAAGTCCCGGCTCATCACAACCTCGATGAATATATAGAGACATATATAAAGGTTGCGGGGCTGGAAGGTGACCCCAAGGGCTTCCTGTTCCGTACAGTGGCAGGCAAGACCGGAAGGCTCACCACCCTCCCCTTGAGCCAGGCTGACGCCTACCGGATGGTCCGCAGGCGGGCGAAGGCCGCAGGGATTCAGACTAAGATTGGAAACCACACATTTCGGGCGACTGGCATTACCGCGTATCTTAAAAATGGTGGGAAGCTGGAGATTGCGCAGCAGATCGCAGCGCACGAGTCGTCACGGACGACGGGCCTATACGACCGGCGCGACGATGACGTGAATCTCGATGAAGTGGAGAGAATCGGGATTTGAGGTGCTCTGCTTGAAGGGATACATCTACATCGCCAGCGCATTCGAGACGGTCAACCGCTCAACTTGTGGGCAGAAAGGCTCATGGATAGACAACGACCCGCATTTTTGGACTGATCCCCCAACCTGGGGCATTTGTCGCAACGACCTGCGAGCCGGGGCTGAGATCGGCGATTACATCTTTTTTGTGTTGCCCAAACATGGGCGACATCCACAGATGATTTTTGCCTACCTCAAGATCGTCCAGAAGATTTCCCACATGGATGCGTTTCCTCGTACCGATCTGCAAAGCAAGCGAATGGGAAACAAGATGCCGAACGGAAACATAATTGTCGATGCGGACGGCGGATACAACAGGTATGACGGTGGCGCGCATAAGCACATGTTTGAGCGAATAAAACGCCACTACGTCATAGGGAGCCAAAGCCAGTCGAGGATGCTCACCGCAACGGAAATACAACGGTTCGCCCCTGACTTCGTGACAAAGCTGGCAAAGATTCTGCACATGCAAGGTGCTGTCCGACCATTTGATCTTATCTCGCGCAAGGGCCGCATCCTCAAGGATGCTCAGGTGAAAGCATTGCTTGCTTGGCTTGAGTCATGAGGGAACGCACGCGTAAGTCGGCGCTCAGAGAAGCTTTGGAAGAAATGACGCATGAGGACGATGTATCGCGGCACCCTGCTCTGCTGGCCGCTCTGACGCGCGAATGTCCCAACACAGTCAGCCTGCTCAATTCCGCGCACCCGATCAGGCGATATACGTGCGTGATGCACGTCTTCGATTTTGCGGAGAAACCGGATTATGCGGCAATTGCCACGAGCGGGCTGGGCAAGATATTTGCGGCCGGGGATTTCGTGCATCGGCTTCTCGATCACCAGCTCCTGACCGAGGTCACTCAGAGCGAAGCGCGCGAGGGCGATATTGCCTTGTATTTCGGCGAGGCTGGCCGGTTCAAGCATGCCGGTCGAATGCTTGAAAATGGCCGGGTCGTGTCGAAGTGGGGCATAGGGCACGTTTACGAACACGAGGTTTTAGAGGTGCCGGAATCCTATGGAAACATACTGCGATTCTTCAGGGGACTTTCCTATGAAGAGGCTTTTGGCCACTTCCTGCATTTTGCGGAAGAAAAAGGTGCGAGGGTCTAGGCGGGTTCCTTCCTGGGAGCGATAGCCTTGATGTTGTAGCCCTTGGAACGGTCCTCGTCGTGGCCGATGAGGGTGAGCTTGACGCGGTACATGTCGGAGACTTCCTGCGCTTTCGCTTTGATCGTCCTGTACTTCATCGCCTTTGAGTCCGCCTGAAACATGACGTGGTAAAACGAGGCCCACAGCACAGCCGCATCGCTGAAATAGATGTCCTGGTCAGGCCCGAGGATCGAATAACAGCCTGAATCAGGCATGATGTTTTCCGCAAGAGCGCGGTTCGTTGCGGAGCAGGCCGACATGAAGAGTCTGCGTTTGCGGAGGAAGGGTCTGATTAGTGGGCCGAATTCCGCGAACGGAATTTCGTCTAGCGTAGTGAAGATCGTATCCTTGCTTCCGTGGCAAGACAGGTGAAGATACCGATACTTCGATGTCTCGAACTGGTTCAAGAGTTCTTTCAGTTCGCGCTTTGTGCGGATGTAACAATATTCGCAGCGTTTGCCGCTCAGCTTGAGAATCTGAGAGATGATGCGCCCCTCAAACCGCTCGGCGCGTTCGTCGTCAAACTCTAGGGACTCGATGATGAATATTTCAGGTTGGCTCATGGCTCTTCTCGCAAGACGGCTTATCAGATGTAGTGACCGAACGGCAGCGGCGGCACGTCCTTGATAGGTCCGGCCGTGAGTATCTCTCCTACCGCGTCCGCGAATTTCAGCGTGATCGGCATTCCGTCGCCAAAAATGCACGTGTTGTAGTTGAGCTTGGTAAGCGCGAGGATGTCCTTGAGCACGACGTTAATATCCGCATCGCCTTTGCTGATGTCGATGATGAGTGGATTGGGCACCCCTCGCCCTGGGTAAGTCTGAATGCGAGGCGTCCAGCCGCGCGTCCAGAGATGGGCGCTTCGCTCGCTGCGGATGTTCGCCAGCCCGCGCAACACGGGATTCTGGCCCTTGCGGTAGAGTTTCAGGTTTTTCTCTTCCCGGATGCGGACGCCGACCATGTTCGTCGCCGTCCCCGCCGCCTCAGTGAATCCCGCCCATTCCTTCGGCTCGAAGCGCACTTTCCCGTGGATAAACATTTCCTTGGGCGGGCCTCCGGCCTTCTTGGTGTAGGACTTGATGGCCAGCTCGCCCAATGCCTTCGCGGCCTCATAACTTAAATGGAAATCGCCCGTGTCCTCGTTGTACCAGGGACCGAGTGCGCCCTTGAACACGACGCCGTCACCGGAATCGAGAAACATCTGCGCAGCGCAGCAGGCGTTTTTTGACGTGCCGCTCGTTTCATCTTTCTTGAAAACAAGCCCCAGATAGCACACGCCGTCGCGGATGTCGGCGACCTTCCAGGGACGCCCGCCTACCTTATAGAAAATGGTGGTGCACAGGTTCCAGGCAATCTCGGACTGCCGGGCCGCCGCGCGCTTGTCAAAGTCGGCGTCACCCGGCTTGCGGATATTCGCTACTGTGCTTTCTTTCACGATTTGGGTGAGCACCATGTCGCCAAGAAGCCGTGCCTTTAGCTGATTGTGAAACTGCTCCTCGTAGACGTAGGGTTCCGCTTCCTTGTCCATCTCGGGAAACAGGGAGCGCGTTTCGTAAAATGTCTTGGCCGATTTCGCTTGCTTGAAGGCTCTCATGGCCTGTTGCCGAAGGCCGGGCTCGACAACGGAGTTTGGGCGGCAATATTTCCAAACCCTGTCCGGCACCACGACAAACCACAGCTCGGGTTTTTCCGTCTCCTCGCGTATCGCCTCCAGAATGCGCTTGGAGAATACGCTTACGGTTCCGTACACGCGCAAGTGCGGCTCGTCGAGGTAGAGGTATTCATCAATCTCGGTGTCCGTTACGGTGAGCGTAAGAACGGGTTTGGTATTCCAGCGTGACCGGAACACGGTCTCGAAGCCGGGAAACGGCGGACGGCCCAAAAGAGCAGAAGCGTTGAAGACGGGACGCTGCACCCATTCCACCCAGTGCTCAAAACATTTGATCCCGGTTTCCGTGCCGATGACACCGGCCTTGATACCATACGGCTTGCTTTCGTCGAGCGGGCCGAACAGTGTCAGGCCGTCGCGCGGGTCCTCCATCGCCTGATCGTGCCTGAACAACAGGCGCGGTTCTGGAATATAGATAAGGTCTTTCATTGCTGCCCGCCTTCCGGGGCGTCGTCTTCAAAGGCATCGTCATCGCGGGAGTCGCGGCCGTAGTCATCGGCGGTTTCCGCGTCACTGGAGAATTTCAGCAGCTGCGGATCGGTGTACGACACCGGGCTCAAGAACGGGAGTGGAGTGGAAGGGATTGACAGAGTCGCTGTGCTTCCAAGCCTCGCCGTGATTTTATCCGCGCCGTCACACAGGTAAGTGGCGGCGGCAAGCGTGCGGTCGCGCCATTCATCATTCCACCAGGATTTGCACTGGCTGCGCCGGGCAGCGGCCAGTCGCTTCTTGCTTTCCCAGATGGTGGTGCCGTCGTTCGTAAACAGGACGTGCGATTTGAAAATGTAGGCGAGCATGGGATGGACGAGCGGTCGGGCCTGCAAGGCATAATGCCAGAGCCGCTTGACGCTCACGCCGGTCGTGGGGTTCGTCCGCGTGCTGTATCCAACCATCGCGCGATAGGTCCTCTCGCCGTCCACGCCGGTAAAGAAAACCTTGTCATTGGGGACGCGGTCTTTGGGAAAGTAAAAGCATTTGGTCTTGTTCGCCAGCTCATACACCGGAAGTTTCCGCTCGACGAGCATCTGTTCCCAGGCAATGCGCAAAAGCTGGAAAAGATGCTTCCCAAAGGTGGATTTGGGTTCCGCGAGCAAGCCCGCTACTTCGAGGGAATCGCCCGGCTTGGCGATATACATTTCCGGGCCGAGTTTTCCTTCAAGGTCCGTCGCTTCGGCAAATGTGATCAGGAACATCCCGTCCTGCACTGCCGGGTATGGAAGGGTGGGAGCTACCTCCAGCACGCCGATGCTTTTTCGCGAGAGCGAGTGGAAATAAATATGGGTGGGCAGCGTAATCGGAAACCAGTTCGACAGGTATTCTTCGGGCTCCTTACGCAACCCCTGCTCGGCACTGAACTGCGTCCGCCACCACTCGTTAACCGCCGTCCTGTTGAATTTCGGATCCTTGGGGACGCTGTCTTCCTCCAGTTTCTCAAGCAGCTTGGCAAGCCCTGCGCCCCAGGATGGCGCGCACGGCACGGTGTTGATGCGGGTGATTTCGATGGTGGTATCACCGTGTGGCAGATCGTCGATGTGCAGCGGGATGACGAAGTCTTTCAGTTTTTCTTTTTTGGCAACGCCTTGCGCGAAATGCAGTTCCTTGAGCGGGCCGTCCTTAGCGTTCGATGTTCTGGAGAGGATGTACAGCACTTTCACCGCGCGGGTTTTGATTACCTCTTCAATATCGTCCCAGAAGACCTCGCCGCCCAGCAGCTTCGTAAGATCGCACCATACGCGGTAGCCCTCATTCGCCAGCTGCAGCGCAAGCCACAAGGTGAATTCGTTGTCCTCGGGATTGGCGTGGCTCAGCAGCAGGGTATCCCTTGTGTGCGTGACCGGCGTGGTTTCAGTCATAGTGTGTCGCATGTCCGCAACAGCATCTCTGCATAAGTGAAGGCAGCCGTGCGCAGGCTGGACTTCGTAAAGAAAAAAAGCCAAACCAGAAGCATCGCACCCGATGCGGCGAGAGAGGAGATGGCGGCCGGCGATAACTGGGCCAGCACCGACCAATCGGCAATTTGTCCCCCTGCGCCGAAGATGACGTGCTTTTTGGCGAGAACCCACAGCAGACACCCGATGGCGATGGCGATTCCGAGTGGTCTAGCGCCCAGTGCATTCCGGCGAAATCCGTACGTGACGTTGTCCCTGAACAGCAAATCGAATTTCTTTCCGTCGTCTGGCCGTGTGTGATCCAAGAGCCAGCGCGCTCCCGACTGGTAGACTTCATCGGCTTTGGCTGGATCGCTTTTTTCTTGTTCTGCGTCCGGGAATGTCGCGTTTATTTTCGCAGCCAGAAATGCGTGGTAGCGGCGCTTGGTCACCGAATCGATGACGCCGTCGCGATGACGAAGCAGCTGCGTCGTCGGCTTTCCGCCCCACTCCCGGTAAAGTTTGTCCTCCAGGCGTTTACCCATTTCGCGACAGATATTCGTCATCAGGAACAATCCTCCGCAGGACACTGCGATGGTGACGACTCCCGTCAAGGCGGACGCATTCGGTGCGTACAGCAGCGCCACAAAGGCCAGGAGCGGCAGTAGACACAGAAGGGCCGGATATAGCCGGGCCTGCCGGTCATATGGGTCTGTCACCTTTGCGACGATATCGTCCAGTGTCATCGAATTTTCAGAGCGCCTTCTCGGTGGGGGCGAAGTGTTGCACCAGGTGCGTATGGAAATCGTTGTTCATTCGGCGCGTCAGCAGGCATTTACCCTCTTCCGCGATGGTGCAAAATACGTGTTTGGCTACTTCTTGGTACGCCTGCACCGCCACTCCGTACGGATGCCCATAGGAATTATCCACGCCTGCGCTGATGAGCACCGTATTGGGGCTCACCAAGAGAAGCGTTTTCGCATTGAGCCCCGTGCGCGCGCCGTGGTGGGGAGCGGCCATCACGTCAGAGGCCAGGTACTTGCCGAAATAGCGGTTGATGCTGTCCCATCGGTCACTTTCGGTGTCGCCGGTAATCAGGTAGCTGAAGCCGCTCTGATCCAACCCAACCAGCTTGAGAACGATGCTGCTGTTGTTCGAGCTGTCCATGTCGTCCATGTGGGGCGAGAACAGTTCAAACGTGAACCAGGAGGCGAGCCCCGCGAGGTTTCGCGACTCGACTCGATCGACGCGCACGGATTGGCGCAAGAGCGGCCGGGACGTGTTGGCGCGCCGTTTTTCGTGGCGCGTGATGGTGGCGAAAACCTCGCCTGCCGCGTCCGTGTCTTTGAAAACTTTCGGGTACATGACCCAGCTGGGTTCGTATCGGGTGAGGATGGATTCCACGCCCGCCGGGCACGCATGGTCCCTGTCGAGGCCGGTGAGGATCAATCCGCGAACGTCACTCTTTGCGAGATAGTGATCGAGGCTTTTCTCGATTTGTTCGGACGTAACGTCGTCGCACTCCGGCATGTGCGCGTCAATAATGACGGCCTCGTTTCCGGCCCGAACTGCAGCCAGAGACCCCTGCCCTACGTAAAGCGTGAAAATGTCCATAGACACTTCTCTCTCAAGCGGAAAAATCGACTCGGTGCATGTCCCCGTGTTTCCGGTAAAGCGCACGATTGCAGCTTCGCTCGGTCGTGATCAATGCCGCGCGGGCCGAGGGAAACTCGACGCTGGCTATCTCTTCGGCCAGATCCTTGAGGGCGGCGGGCGGCTCACGCAATGTCACGGTATATGTAGGATTGGCGGCGGCTGAGTCTTCAAGCAGGACAACCTCTACTTTGCTGCCGTCCAGAAGCTCGAGAGGACCGCGCCAGTACATTCCGAGCTTGGCGGTGGAGAACGGACGGACTCCCCGGTAAAACTCACTCAGAATGTCGCTGTCGTATGCGCGGCTGGGATTCGAGCGCAGCTCGTGTTTCGGTTGGCTGTCACGCTTGTCGCGGGGATGTTCCGCCCGCTCCGGCCAGACCAAAGGCGTGTCCACGATTTCAACCTGGTCGCGGCCCAGTTCATAAATACGCTCGTCGCCGCGCCGGAAGATGTAGTGCTTCACGGTGTACCGGCCCAACGGGTCCGAGGACCTGTGCTTGGCGGTTACAAGGAGCGCATAGAAGAACGGCGCGTTGTGGCTGCGATGGTTTACCGTGCGATGGTAGGTCTCGATGTCTCCGTCGCTGAGATGCTGCAAGCCGTTGACATGGTGGGTATGCCAGTTTCCGAGGTGTTCGATTTCCGGATGATGGTCCTCGATTTTCCGGAACACGCGTTCCTGGTACGCGCCATCCTGAAAGAAACTCACCGCCGACCGGCGCGCCTGCGGCCCGGCTTCGATAATGCCGGTGACCTGGATGGTGAGTTTTCCTCGGTTTTCCTTGAATGTGCCGATAACACGTCCGCCTGTTTCGTCCTGGTCGAACCCGTCACATTCATCAAAAACCTCTATCAGGGCGGCTTTTGGCATTGAAAGATGTATTTTGTCGGTGCTGTGGAATTTCATTCGGAATCTCCGTTGGTGCAGATCAGGCATCCCTGCTGGGGATGAACCTGGATGCGCTGCAGTTCAAAGTGCTTGGTGAAGGGATGGATGGGGCGATTTCCCCATACGAGATAGTTCTTTTCAATCGGCGGCAGGAATTTCGGCCGCTCCGGGAGCGTGCGCGCAATGGCGTCGAGCACGAACCGCGTGTGAAATGCCGTGATGAAAGCAATATCCACATTCAGGCCCGGCGAATCCTTGATCTCGGGGATCTCAAGGCCATACATTTTCTGGCGCTCCTCGTCGGAAACAAGATCGATCTCGCGGACACCATCGCGATACGGGAGGCGCTCAAGAACGCTTTCAAGGCAAGCCAGACAGCCGCTCTCTCCCGGACGGTAGCTGAATACCTCGCCGCCGATGCCTCTCGTAAAAACCTTGCCGATGACGAAGGCGGTTTTCGTTTCCACGCACAACTGATTAAGGCGGTAGCGGGTGGGGTCGTTGTCTGTGGCAAGCACAACAACGCTGCTCCGGCGCACGTGATCGATGAGATCGGGGCAGGTCATGAGATCGGTGTCATACCGCTCTATTTCAAGCGCGGGATTACGGTCGAGCAGCACGTCGGCCACTGCGTCCACCTTGCGTTGCCCGAGATAACGCCGTCCGCACACATGTCGGATGACGTTCTCGGCTTCAAGTATGTCGGAGTCGAACAAGGCGAACTTGCGGACACCGGCCATTGCAAGTTGCAGGGCGACTTGTCCGCCACCCGAACCGCATCCGGCGATGAGTACGCGCGCCTCGCCAAGTAACCCGACATCGAACAGAGGCGCGATGCGCGCAAAAAGCTGATCATCACTCATTCGGCATTTCCTCCTGCTTCGGCCATTGGCCGTCCTTGCGCCACGCTTCGTAGTTACGGAGCCACTGCCGGGCGAGTTTCAGAGTTGAGAGCACCGTATGTTTGCCAGGATTCCATCCGGTCATGACGCCATAGAGGCAAAGTGCGCCGTCCGCCCAGCGATGGGGCGCGCCTTCGCCGATGGCGTTGGCGTAAACGCGGGGGCAATTGTTGGGATAGCCGTGAGGCAGCAGGACGACGATCTCTACGGACGTTCCGTCCTCCAGTTTGCCCGGAAACCGAAACGACAGCTCTTTTCCTTCGGTGAAGCTGGTCGAAGGTTCTTCGCCCTGGCCTACCAGCTGTTCAATTTCGTCAGCGATTCTCGCTGGAGGAATATCCGGAAGCAAAACCGATAACGGCACCAGACACGCCTTCCGTTGCCCGCTGCGCTCGATGATGAACGCTTCACCTTTGTCCGCCACGCGGTCAAGAATCTCGCCTGGGCGAGTCCGTAGTTCCGTCATGGAAAGCAACCCAAAATCCAGAGGCATTAGTGTGGTACCTCCGCTCCGGGCCAGTGACCGCCATTCGAGACCCAGCAATCGTATTTGTTGAGCCATTTCGCGACGCGGCCAAGTACGAAGGTCAGGGTGTGACGCCCCGGATTCCACATATTCGGGTGAAGGAAACAAATGTACCCGTCTTTGTACATGTGGTTGTCGTGAGTCGGCCTGAGGGTCGGGTTCGTAACCAGAACCTTGGGCATACTGCTGGGGTAGTCAGAAAAATAGATAGCGAGGAAATAGGTCTTCGCAGCGGAGGTCTGCATTGCCGCTTTCACGTAGACCCCGCCGTCGCTGGTCGGGTGCGCTTCAACAAACGCAAACTGCAGGGCGGCCTGTGCCACTTCCCTCCGGATGCGCAGGATATCCATTGCCATACGGTTTCTCCTTATCTCTCCCCGTACTCGCCGCCGAGGTCCTCCCGCATAGTCAGGGGTTTGCGGCCTCCTAACTCTTGCGCTGAGGTGCCGCCTTTGGCTCGGACTTCTCCGTTAGGCAGGATGTCGAGTTCCACTTGCTCTTCATTTTCAAGGATCGCCTCAAGCTGGGCGATGGTCGGTCTAGCCATGAATTCCTCCTAGTCGTGCGGTCGCGCGATTGCACGACTATAGATATATCAGCTCAATCCCGCGGGCGTCAAGGGGATTTCGAGGGGGATGGACCGGCCGGACGGCCATACATAACGTCCCCTACTCCGATGGTCAGTGCCTTGGAGGCTAACTGGAGGTCTTCTTCGAGACGAGGGCGGCTGAGGCGACCCTATAAAGGATGGGACTGGATTTTGGTTACGGCGTAGTTCCTGTCCAGCTGCAGCCCCAAAAGCATAAGCGCAGTAATGCGCCGCGCCATTTCGGTGACGTATCGCGCTTCGTCAACGGTCAGACTTCTTCCGAGGAGTTCTTTTTCGCGGTAGCTGAGCCACTTCTTGATCACGGCATATCCGCTGATAGTGTAATCCCAGACCTTTGCCGGGATGTTGCGCCAGCAGACGCGATCATTCAGATACACGTCCACCGCTTTCTCCCCGAGAGTTGCCACGGATTCTGCAAGCGCCTTCGCTTCAGGAGGCGTGTATGCCCGCTCGGTCGTTTTTCCTCTGCCCGGCATCGTGGCACCGCCCTTGCCCGCATGTCCCCATCCGGCAGATAGCTCAAGATCCCCCTCATCAGGATTCACGGAAGTCTTGCCGCTGCGCTCGATCACGGCGATAGTCTGTAACTCTTTGCGAAACGGAGCTTCGCTGACGCCCTTAATGCCCTGATGAATGTCCAGTAACGCGGTTATTTCCTTGCCCAGCTGCGCCGATGTTTTCAGCACCGCAGCAGTTGCCGGAAGCGGAATCCGCGGCCAATCCTGCCGGAGGGCTCCCTGATTTTCCGCGCGGTACGCCGGGGAATGCAGAATCGCAATGGTGTGGTAGAACAGCAGTTCGTGCGTAGCGCCTGCGCCCGTGAGATATTTTTCCGCTTTATCGGACAGATTCGGATGCGATCCTGCATCGCCAAGCAGATTGCTCTGTTGGTGCAGTGTGAGCGGGAAGAAGTTGGAAAGCCCGTTGCCGAAATTGTCGGCCAGGCTGCCCGTGACATAGCCACGGTCGAACGCATCCATCGTTTGCTTTTGCCGCGCCTCGATCCACAGATTTCCGGGGGCGACGTGGGGAACGTATTCTGTCCGTTTTTCATCCAGCAGCTTCGTGTCCGATTCCCAATACAGCCAACGGAGATCGAAGGGACGGTAGCAGAAAGGGCGAACCGCCTCCTCCTGAAATCCTTTCTTGATGAGCGTCTGCCTTGTCCTCTGCGCATCGAAACGCTTTGTGGAGTCCATCGCACCCGGCATCAGTCGCTTGATCTCAGAGTCCGGGATAGACGGATCAAAATAGAGTTTCATTCGATTAACGAGCGCATCGCGGTCGATGTCGACGACCACATCGTCACGGCTGGATTTTACACCGGGAAAGGACGTGGGAAATAAATCCACGATCGTCGGCCAGGAAGAATAGCTCGCTCCCACCGTCATCTCAATAAACGGAAGGCCCAGCTCCAGTGACGGATGAATCTCGTCATAGAGTGAAATACCATCATTCTCACCGGAGGCAAGTAAGTCTGCTCTCTTCGTCTTCCCCCAGATATGACGGAACCGCACAGAGTCCGTGCCCTTCGCATGATTGCGGCGAGCCATAAGCGCTACGGCCGTTCCCACCTGAATACCTTCACGGTTGAACTCGGTGGAAAATACGCTCGGATCAGGCTGGCCGTCCGGTGTGACCTTGCCGGTTTTGTATTTGTCGCCATTCAGGCAGTCAATCCAGACCTTGTCGAACGCATCAAGGTAGCGCTCGCGCATGCCGGTATAGGAGAGGCCATCAAGCCACGAATAATTGGAGATGAAGCAGATAATACCCTGCCCGGTTTTCTCAACGATCCGGCGCTCTGCCATGCGGTAGAAACGGACGTAAAGCTCGTTAAGCCCCTGCCCTTGCGGCGCTGGCGCGCGCTTGGTCGTCTTATATGCCAGTGAGAGATCCCGTTCCTCCTCGACGCGCGCAACGCCGGCAAAGCCGTTGTACGGCGGGTTTCCCAAAATCACGAGGATGGGCGTGTCGCGCTTGACGTGATCGGCAGCGTCCCGCTCTTCCTCAAGTTCGACAAACGGCAGTTTCTTCGGATGCTTTGGCGGCTCCCATCCGGTCAGTGCGTTCGTGAGATAAACCCCTGCCCGCTCCTTCTTCTTATCCGACAGCGGCGCACCGTGGTGCTGGAGCATGAGACCTATCTGAAGATGCGACACCACGAATGGTGCTGGCAGGATTTCAAACCCGAAGACGCGCTCCGTTGCTGCCTTCTTGAGGTCGGTGGCTAACAGCGCATCGCCTCCGCTTTCCTTGAGCGTCTTCGCTATGCGGTTAAGCGCCTCAACCAGAAACGCGCCGGTGCCGCAACAAGGATCCAGCACGTAAACGTTTGGATCGGCAAGTCCGGCGGGGCGGTCAAGCTCCTCGCGCAAGACACGATCCACCCGCTCAACCATGTACTGCACCACTTCACGCGGCGTGTACCAGACGCCAAGTTCTTTCCTCAGTTCCGGGTCGAACGCCTCCAGGAAGGGCTCATAAAAATATTGGACAGCCGCGCCTTCGTCGAACGTCGCAAAGAAAGAAGCGCGGTCCACGCGGTTTAGCACCGAACAGGCCCAGTCAAGGACTTCAGGAAGATTGAGAGGCTCCAGCTGGCCGGGGTCCGCTACTTCACGGAACAGCTTGCGGATGATCGGGACACGCAGATAATAGTCCGCCAGACGCCAGTCGAACCGAGCCTTCTTGTCGGTAGGCGGATGACTCTTGCTCCACAACACCCAGGCAGAAAACATTCCATAAAACAGCGTCTGGATAAGTGTCGAGCGGAAGAAATGTTCTCCGCGCTCCGTGTCGAATTTCATTCCGAGAGCTTCTTCGAGCGCCGTGCGAATTACTGCAAGGGCAGGCAAGTGCCCCTCGTCCGTGCGGAATTTCGCTTCGCGCGCATACGACGCGAGGAACCACGCAACGTCCTGCGGACTTGCCAGCGTCGCCGTGCTGAGCAATACGCGCTTTAGGAACTCCTCAAAGCTCGGACCCAGGCGCTCGGCTGTCTTCGTGGCCAGATTCGCGGCCTTCCAGAACTGCGCTTCGTTAGGTGCAAGCCGGTAGGTTTCGAGCTTGGTGGGTTTTCCTTCGATGTCCTGGCCGACGAGCACGAAGTCGCGGTAGTTCGTCACTAGAACCTGGCGGTATTTGCCCCAGTAGCGCGTGACCTGCGGCCCGTCTGCTACGACCCAGGCATCTTCGCTGGCGGCTTTGATTTCGATTGCGCCGCGCGCGGGAATCGTGCCTTCGGCTAGTTCTTCCTCGGAGCGGCGCTGAAACTGATCAGGCGTGAAGAGTCCGCCGTCAGGAATACCCGCACCCCGGTTCTTGATATTGATAATGCAGCGGACGCGCGGCTTGAGCGCTTTTCCGATACCGTTCAGCAGATTGGATATGGCGGGGTAGTAGGACGTTTCCTTGACTGCGCTCCCGGATGAGCGAATTTCGTGCAGTTCGTGGAGGTACTCCTGAAGCAAATTCATGAGTTTGAATAATCTGAATGATACCGCCCTCACTATAAGGGCTGCTCTGGTGGGTTGCCATCTAAATTACTGATAACAGACTGCGATTTGTAAACAGCGGCCGGGTGTCAGGCCGCAAACAATCAGGAACTGGATGATGTTGCGTCTCATGGAGCTGCGAATCCCCGTCTCGATGGATCGTGCGGGGCAGAAAACCGGATTAACTAACTCCAGCCTTCTTCAACTCCTCCATCCAAATCGAAAACGGTTCTAATACTTGCTTGAGAGCTGCACAATAGAGTTGTTGACCAGCGGTACTCGTCCAACCAGAAGCGTAGATGGAAAAAAGAAGGCCGTCTGGAACCCGATGAATTCCTTTTTCTGCGTCACCTTGGATGTGCCTAATGGCTAGTTCAAATTCAATGTCCTCGAATGTAATGCTATCGCTCCAAAAAGCCACGATGCCAATTCCCACCTTAACTTGTCGGAACTTTGCTAGCAGTTCGTCCTCGATCTTTTTGACAGCCATCTCCGGGTTGCCGTATTGGACAAGTTCGTTCTCGTCACCGCTTCGGCTGACGAGCTGATCCCCCTTTGCGCGAGGGCGAAGTCGCTTGACTTCTATACACGCCGATTGACAATTTCGAGAAACCGAAAGATCGGGCCCCTTTTCCCCGAGTGGTTCAAATGCGGTGTCGAACTGTAGTTCTGCAAACGTCAAGCCAAACCTGATCTCCGCGAAGTAATCCAATATCGCTCCAACGTCTTTGGCTCTGGCAGCTTGTGCTACACGCCGAAACACCGACTCGGATCCCCTTAACGAAGAAGCAGCCTTTATATAGTCAACAAGCGCGTTGGCCTGGGCAGGTTCCAAAGTTTCCCTGATTTGCCTAATCGCTTTCTCTTGCCAAGTCATGAATGTCAGGCCATTCTGCTATTTGCCAGATTTGGTGCGGAAACGAACGACGGCGGGATCAGGGTCGCCGAACTCAACTATTGCGCAATCATCGTCTTTGTCCGGCTGGCGCTCGATGGTTACCTTCGAAATGAGTCTTCCCTCCGCCAACGCTCGGCTAAAAGGATTGTGACCTGGTTCCATCCTGTATTCCTGTAGGAACTGCCCAATTGTTCTGTTCCCAGATAGGAGCTCCAGTAACATCCGTGATGACATTTTCACACTGCCGCCCATGGTTAGCCTCCCAAAATACTCACCTTGCATACCCCTGTCTGATTTTAGCCGGGCAACCGCGTTGCCTGGACTCGATTGAGGCGGAGGCAGGAGACGATGTACTTTTGATATGACCTCAGTCAATGCCACCGTATCAATCCGCCATTTTGGATTGAGGAAGAGTTTTGCCTCGACAGATCGCTTCCGGTCGTGCCCCACATGTGTGTAGTGCTCTTGAACAACAAAACAAACTACGAAGAGCACAGAATCATATTGACGAAAAAAGTGTCCGACGATTTCATTCGCATTATAGGAGGAAAAGTGCGAGGTCGTGGACGATAAGGTATGGCAGCCCCCGTCGCAGATGAATATCCCTTTCGGACCACCATACCCAGAAGCTTTCAGCTGATCGCCCTTCGATTTCAGCGCGTAATATAGAGGGTTCTTGTCCAGAACGTTTGAAATCTCGCATACCAGATGTCCTCCCGTGAGACGACCACGTTTCGCCGGATCATACGTGAAGTGAACGCCGGTATCAGGTCCACTGGCGTCATACTTGTGACAGCAATCAGGCTGGGCCTGCACATCCTTGAGAAATTTCCGAAAGCCAGGACTGAAGATCTTTTGTGGCCATTCCTTGCGCTCCGGCAGTTTGAGGGCCGGTTTTTCGGCCGACCCCCGATAGAACGAAAGAGAACGGGGGTCAACTTGAAGATTAAAACCTCCGGCGGCTAAGAGGTTCCCCTTGCGCAGATGCAACTTGAACTCTTCCTCGAGACTATCGAAGGGGTTTCTCCGGCGCGTTCCCCTGTCAGATACAGTGGCTATATCCGCGACGAATTCTAAGGCCGGCTCGTTGCACTGCAAGAACAGGTCTGGTTTGGCCGTACCGCCTAAACTTGGTTCGTGCTGCGCAATCCCCAATTTACTGGCGGCATTGATGATCACTTGCTCCCACTCGGTAGAGAGGTAGTCGTCCCGAGGAGTGTTGAGTAAATCGCAGATCACCTCGGACTGTTTTGGAGTGAGGAACTCGGAATTCTCGTCCAGAACCTGCTGAAGATGCCTGCGTGTAAATATCGCCATAACGGGTCACACTAGCTTATTCGTCAGGAATCTGCGACGGCGGAGTCTGTGGAAGTTGGTTTTTTACTCCGTTGGGCAAGTAAGCCTCAACTCCTCCACCCGCTTGGCCAAAGGCAGGCGCGACCGTGCCGAATTCGAGGCTGAAAGCGTCACGACTTTTGTGAGGCTGCTCGGCTGGGCAATTTGAGACGTCGGCGCGGCCACACCGGTCCCTAACGAAGTCACGACCACGCCTCCGATGCGCGACTCCAAGAGGGTAAACGAATGAGGCTCAGGGCGACCAACCATTGTCAGCCCGGTTTGCCGAATTGCATTTAGAACACGAACTCCATTGGCAAAGACGATGGATGGGTCAATACCGGGCACCAAATCCACCTGAGGCAAGTCGACGCCAAGCTCACCATTGAACACGATGAATGGGGCAGAGTCACCTTGCCATTGCGGCGAAACCAACTGGAATCCCATGCCGGTCTCTGGTAGTTTCAGGAGTTGCTGTATCGACTTGTCGCTCAAGCTCCAAGTGGCCATGCCTCACCCTCTCCGAGATTACATTGTACCGACCGTTGGCGGTGGGGCCCACCGGCGACGGATCTTAAGGATCCCGAAGGGCTGGGAGGTGCGTTGATACACGACCATCGGGACAATATCCAGCACCACGCTGGAAGTGCAATTCTGAAAAGGATCAACCAGAATGGATGACCGACGGTCAACTCTCCAACGAACTGAAACCCACCTCATCTTTGACAAAGCTGTGTGCTGCCGATAAGCCGGACAACGGACGAAGTACGAATCTCGATGATTCGCAAGCGAGTATAGGATGGAATACTGCCTTTACCCTCCGCTGCTTTGTTCCTCAGAGGGAGGCTTGGGAATGTCTCTGCTCCGCAGGGCCTTCATCTCCAAGGACAGGCCGTGAGAAAATTGATCAATCTCTGCGAGAAGCTGCGTCAGCATCTCGGGCGTCATGTCGATGTAGCCGTGTGTCCCCACGAATCTCTGTTGTGTCTGTTCACAATAGTCCGTGTTGAGGCGACCCTCGTCATGTACGCAACAGTTTCTAGCCAACTCGACTTCCCGAATCGTCCCAAACGCTGTGATCTTTTCAAGATCGACTCTAAAGCGTGCTTTATATTCAGAGATTTGCTTTTGCAACTGGCTTCGACCTGGATACGCCTTTGGCTCTGGCGGATGAGTTTTGATGAACAACCTCTTCATCTGGTCAAGGAAGGACTTGTTTGTGGAGGCGATTAGGGTTAGGGCCATGGTAGCCAGAGCCTGTGTTTGCTCAGCCCACCTGTAATCTTCATCCGTAAGTTCGCTGCGGGCGTCTGCGTGCTCCTCCTCGCTAGTTGCTTCATGCAGTTGTTGCTGGCAGATTGCGGTTCTCTCAAGGTGCGTTTGATTGAGAACTGAATATGCAGCTAAATAGGCAGGACGGACACGCTCGTTCAGACCGAAGTTGTTGTCAGACACCGCCACGTCAATCCAATCAATACCCAACCGGACCACTATTTTCACCTCACGTGCCAGTTTACTGTCCCGACTGCTTCTGTGCGGAGGCAGCCACGAGGGTGGCGACCGTGTGCAGGTGTTGTAAGGCCGATAGTGCGCGTGCAGTAGTAGACTATCTGGCGATGAGCGCAAGAATCAGCGTCGACGAACTAGTACGCGTCGTCGAGAAAACTCTGCATTCGATCGATATCCGCACTGCTTCGGTGTTGATCGGCGACGTGTGGCGAAATGTGCTGACGATCGTTCGCACGTCGTCCAACTCGCCGGAGGAAGCGCGCGCAAGCGTCGAGCGTATTTGGCGAGAGCATGGGTCGATTCATACGGACGAGTTCAGAATTGAGCATCAGACACTTCCGTTCAGTAGCTGGACTCATCTCACAAGGGCCCTGAGCGATGGAAAGCTTCGCTATGGAGAATTGGAGGTGGAATACGGGCGTTCGATTGATCTGGGTGCGTCTCTCGGATATGTGCAAACGCACCATAACTTCCTTTTCCCCGAGATGGATTGGCCGACGCTGGAAACGTCCGTGCAAACTGCCGCGGCGCCTGATGCGGCCAACAATCCCCAATACAAAATCTATGCGGAGCAGATTCAGCGTTCGGTCAGTCGGCTGGGCTATTTGGGAACTCTGGATGCGATCGCAGCCCTGCTCGGAGCCAGGGTCCGCCAGGGCACAATTGGCGCTGACGTTTACGCCGCGATACCAGTGATGACAAAAATTACCGATGCTTCCATTTCATTCCCGGAAGACATAGTTCAAATTACGGGCCACTGCCATCCGGAGTTGCGTCCAGGGCTGCGCGCATTTGCATTAGCGTTTGGCCGGAGTGACGATCCCGGCCTGCGAGTAGAACTGAGCATGGGAGACGGAGATAGTTCAACACTTGTCGCCTCGGGACATTTTTCCCGAGACAACGGCAAAGAGCGCCTGGAGGCGCGATTGGTTCACAAGGAAATTGGTGAGATCAATTCAGGCAGTTGGCGAGTACGAGATTTGCTTCCGGAGCAGTACGTCAACCCCCTGTACTTCTTGCTATCGAAGTTTTGCGCGCCGGTGCAGCTTCAATCACTCTTAGCACGGCCGCATTCTGTCCCGCCAACGAAAACGAAACCACAGACGGAGTTTGAACAGCACGTCGCTTGGCTGCTTGGTTGCTATGGTTTTTCGACGATTGTCCTCGGACCATATGAAGACTTGATGGCAGAAAATACGAGAATCAAACGCGCAAGCCTAGACTTACTTGCCTACCATTCGGGTCGGAAGCTCGTCCTGTTTGGAGGGTGCACGCTGAATGTGCCCAAGGAGGAAGACTACGTTCAGCTCCTGAGTGTGCGGTCGATGCTTCTTGAGGATTGGAACGGCGATTTCCCCTTTTCATCGCAGGCGGTAATGTTCAGCGGAGCGCCTGAATGTCCGGCAAAATGGCCAAGTTCAAACGACGACGAATTGATGCAGTTTGTGACAGGCGATTGTGTGGCAGTCATTGACGCGAATCGGCTTGCCGAGGGAGTTAGATTTCTGCAGGAGCGCAACGAAGAACGGTTTCTCAGCAATTTAGGTCTCGTGTGACGAAAACAAAATAGGGGAAAAACAAAAAGCAATGGAGCACGATCCAAAATGGATCGAGAAAACACACCTTGAAGAGCAGGCTCCCGCTGAATATTACATGGAGTGCTGCGCATTTCTAGACGATTTTCTCAACCAACGTCCAAGGCTTGCAGGTGTCGAAGTGCGAACGATGCTTTCCGACCTTCTGAGCATCCTCGTCAAGGATCCCAAGGATCGCCAGTTCGCAGAGATCGCGAGTCTCGAGAAACTAGTGCATCAATTCCGGGTTGACAGCCCGCGAACCACCGATCCCGCGGAGGTTGCGGTTGCCGGACTGCTGTTGTTCGGAATGGTGGGCAAGGCCCTGTACTTCCTGTCGAAGCAGCCGCACTCGCACCAGTTTGAAGAAGAAATTAAGCGCTTGTTACAAGACCTGAACCAAGTCCGGGGAAATTCTTGGCTCTTCCATAGCGCAGGCAAGCTAGCAGAATCTGGATTTACGATCGAGTTCATACCCGAATCTGCGTCGAAGACACCGGATTACATGGCAACCCGAGGCAGCATCAGGTTGTTCGTAGAAGCAAATGCACGATCACAGCCTCACCGCAGCGTCGAAGGCCTTCAAGATATCTTGTGGAATGTGATGCATGGGGACTCGTCGGCGGGCAAGCAGCTAAAGTTTTCAGAGGTCCAGTATGATCCCGGCTTGATCGTTGTGGACGTCTCCAATTGCGACGTAAATGCGAATTCTACGATGCTTGAACCTAACCTGAAACTACGAAATGATGCCTTCGTGATAAATAACCGCAAAGGGCAAGTTTACGATCTATCCCGTGACCCAGAGTTCTTTGCGCAAAGAGAAAACACGGGGAACCTAATTGAATTTGCCATTCGCTATTTTCACGATATGGCGACGACAAACCGATATCACGTTCGTGCTCTCTTGGTCGGCATCTCGTTGGGAATAAGAACAGACGCCGCTGGTGCGATCCTGAGTGCTCCGAAGGGGTCAGTGATGTTCGTAGATTCTCGATATTCCCAATTGGCTTTACAGGAACTTTCCAGGGCCATCTACATGGTTGATACACAGTCGCCATTGCCCTAGCTCTGATGACTATCTCTCGTGCAGTTTTGCACAACCAGGAGGTGTCTCCCAGCTTCTGATCGATGTCACGACTGACTGTCGGTCGGTGGCAAACGCCAAGATTGCTGGCTTGTTAGCCATGGTGTTGCGAGAGTTGCGCCCCACACTTGACTCGACACCGTGCTTGGATTAAATATCCGCCGGGAGGGCGCTGGGGCGGTTCGGCCAGATGATTACCTCCTGAATCGCAGAACAAACCGCCGGCTGACGGTTCAGATCTGGAAAAGAGCCTTTAAGACGCGCAAGGCTTGCTGAAGTTGTTCCGTACCACGATCTGCGAGTACGCGCTGTACCTTAGCTTGCAGAACACCGGGATCAGTCTCTTCGCCTTCGAACTCAAGGAATGCCGACGGCGACACG
>Ga0209010_1000144_pt1 | contig 26503 bp, 15 predicted proteins | sample BlaSpr_A8_OM1_O3_FD_187985 | JGI IMG/M metagenome (GOLD analysis project Ga0209010, IMG submission 187985) | Forest soil microbial communities from Thunder Bay, Ontario, Canada - Black Spruce, Ontario site 2_A8_OM1_O3 (SPAdes) (version 2) | ecosystem: Environmental > Terrestrial > Soil > Boreal...
AAATTTGAAACCACCCGTTTACTGTCATGTCAGATTCGCCCCATCGGAACTTCGTTAAAATTTCTCTGGCCGCAGCAGCGCATAAATCAGGTAGATCATAGTCAAAGCGCTGACGACCAGCATCACGATCGATTCTCCGTTCATAGCTCTCCTCACTTCACGCGATCGCAGAAGTGCACATAGCCAATTGCCAAAGCAAAAAATGCGATTGTGACCGCAACCCAAATCAGGTCTTGCATAGTTCCTCTCCTATATCGCGGGGCGAACATTTCTTTGCGGACGCTTCGCCAGCCGCGGTCAGCATCCCCATTCGGCTTCGCCGGGCGGGGCAAAATAGCGGATCGGGCTTTCGTTTTTCGAATAGGCGCAATCGAGTTCCAGAAGCGTCAACCGGGCCGCCGCGACCATCCGGCCTTTTTCCTGCTGAGGCACTTCCTTCCACGAATCTGCAATCGGTTTCCCCGCGCACCCGAAGTCCGGGCCCAGCGCTTGATGGTAATGATGAAAAAGTTCCGCTAACTGTTCGGCAGATACATCCAGGAACGACATCGAATTCAACCTCCTACAATAATTGCTCGGACAAAACGGTATGCCGGAGTTCACGCAGCGACTGCCGCGATGACCGACTCATGCCTTTCTCCAACCGCCGGGATCTTACTTTCCGCGTGCTCAAGGCGCACGAGATAACAAATCCTGGCGTGCCAGCGCTCTCGGCAAATCGCAATCAGAAACCGCACGTAAAACGGAACTGCCGCGCAGACTGTTAAGAGCAGGCACAAGGCAATCATCGCGACCCTCAACCGTTTCAGCCCACACTTACATTGGATTCAAAGCGCCGTAAAACCCTGATAAAAGGTTCGTAAATAATTCGTAAAGACGGTAAGTCCGGCAAACGGAAAATCGGCAACAGGCCGGAGTTTTCGCGCAGTCCAGATCATTTGCAATAGCGCTTCCTGTCAAAACTTAACCAAAATGTCGAAGTCGACTAGCATTTCGTCCTTGCGCAAATCGGGAAACCATACGCTGCTCCCTTGCGCTCCGCAGGCCGTTTGCGCGCCGCTAAGGCCTTCCTCCATTGACGAATTTCCATTGTTGCAAGCGAAGAACTGCGGAGATCCATTGTTGGTATAAGGCACTCCGCCCGGACCAGGTGGCGTAACGCCGCCCGCGCCCGTCCAATAGGGAACGCTAGCGTGCCGATAATCGGCCTCCCAGCGGAAAGTGATCCACTGCTTCGGCATGTAATCGAACGTGACCGAAGAATCCCACGCCTTGAATGGATCTCCAGGATTTCCGGTAAAGTACGGCGCATTGATCGCCGCGGAGGAAGCAGTCTCACCATTGATGGGCGGGAGCAGGACCAGATAACGGCCCGGATTGTTGATCTGCCCGCCACCCAGCGTTAATCCGTACTTATCCTTTTTGAACCACGAGCGGTTGTAGAACATATAGCCGATGAAGCTTTGCTTGGGATCAACTCCACCCTTCGGAAAATTGGCGCTTGCTGGGCCGAGCGGGTCCTTCTTGTTGCCGAAGCAACTCACCCCCGCTAAGGTCGCTGTGCTGGGGCCAAATTCGCAACCCATATCGCCAGTGAGCGAGAAGGCTAATTTATCCAGAAACTTTTCCGGATGGTCGTAATATTTGATCTCGACACTGTTATCCGTGTGAACTCGGCCACGATTCGGTATGTATAGGTCGTCGTGCCCGAGACCGTAATTGTTGGAAATGACATTAATCCAGGGTCTGGGAGTCCATTTAATCTGCCCCCCCAAGCCCTTTCGTGCATTGGCCGACGCATACGATTGCCATCCGTTGATGATCCACGGCTCGATCTTCAGGTGTGGATTCGGAAAAATCTGGATTCGCATGCCCGTGAAGAACCACGGGGTGTTCGAAGAAACATAGGAAGGCTGATATGCCCAGTTATCGTAGTTGTAATAACTGAACAATCCGACGTACGACATGAAGATTCCCGCGTCTATGTTGATCCCGTTCAGCACGTTAATGTGATAACCGCCGTAGGCTTCCGACAAGTACCGGTACGCATCGTTGAGCTGCCATTGCCCCTTGCTATAGCTGGCATCGTTGCGCACCGTAGCTGTGGAATACATGCCGAATTGCGTCATCAATCGAGCACGAACGTTATCGAGGTGAAAATCTCCGCCAACGCCCAGTTGTTCAATTCCGATTTCGTTGGCGCGAAACATTTCGCTCGACCCGCCTATCGAATTGTCGACTGGCTTATTGAAATCGTAGTTATAGGTAATGTCAGCTCGGATTTCCGGAGTGAAGAATTTTGAATCGAAGGCCGTGTCCTTATTGCGCGGGTTGCCATTGAGCCAGGTCCAATCCCAATCGGAGAAAGGCGCGATCTGTTCCTTTTTTGCGGGAGCGCCGGTCGCAGGGCCGCTGGCGGCTGAGGCCACCGAGAGAGCCGGACTCGTGCTGAAGACGGACGGGGTCGCGGGCGTAGCTGATGCAGTTGCGGTGGCAGACGCGGTCGACGTTGGTTGCGGTACGGCCGTCGCGCGACTCTTGAGTTCCAATTCCAACTGTTCGATGCGCAACTTCATCGCTTCTAACTCTTTTGCGATGTCGAGCGAGAGATTTGGATCGGGGGTAGCTGTGGGCGGAACCGTTGCTGTTACACCGTTCGTCGCACTTGGCCCTGGTCCGTTCGCCGCTTCGTGCAGGGCGGCGACTCTTGTCGGAGCGTCAGCGTCGGTCGCGGTCTGTGCATATCCCCGCGGAGTCCGGACCATGGCCAGACTCAAAACAAGTAGTGGAATGTAGAACGAAATGGCTGTAACCTGCAGCAATAGAGCTTTCGTGATTTTCAAGTTCAAATCCTCTCCGGCGTGATTTCCGGTTACTTATCGAGTCTCCGAACGCACCTGCAGTTAAAAGGCCAAAATGGTCACCACTGCGCATTCTGGAAGACTACTACCATCACATCCGATGGCCCATAAAGCCGGGGTAAAAAAGTTATAAAAATTGCATAAAGATTGGCCGCAGACCTGGCTGAAAAATGGGACTTGTCTAGCTGCGCAAACCCGGCGGGAGCGGAAAGAGTATTATGCGAACAAATGATGCCGCCTAAAACGGAGCAGAGCAATGCGTGAATCCATTGACTGGCCGCGGATGCAGTCGCCGCGCCGCAGCCATCGACGCCGATTCTTTATTATTCTCGCCATTCTTCTCGGTGTCTTCGTCGGCGCCCGCTCGGGGTTGTCGTACTACGTGGACCTGCTGTGGTTCGGATCGTTGGGATACGGGGAAGTATTCTGGAAATCGCTAACCTTGCAATGGGAAGTCTTTGCGGCTTTTGGTGCGGCTACATTTCTCATTCTGTACGGATCGTTCGTGGCGCTCAAGCGCGCGCATCTCCCCGATTTGCCCGAGGGGCATACGATTCTCATCGGCGGGCAGCCGGTAAAGCTGCCGGTTGAGCCTGTCCTGCGCCTCATCGCCGTTGTCATTTCGCTGGCCGTTGCCGCCGCAACCGGCGCTGCCATGATGGCCGAGTGGCCTTCGCTCGCACTCTTTTGGTACGCTCCCCGAACCGCAAGCGTTGTCGATCCAATTTTCGGCAAGCCTGTGAACTTTTTTCTGTTCACCCTGCCGGCGTGGCAGCTCATCGCGGGTTGGCTGCTTACGCTGGCTGTGATTGTCTGCGCGCTGGCCGCCTTCTTCATCCTCATCTCAGGCGGCGCTCGTGTCCTTTCCGGGCAACTCAGCCGCCATGTCACGTTACCCTGGCGCGGGCTTTCGATTTCATTTGCCTTTCTTTTGCTCATCGTCGCGATGCGCGTCTATCTCGGCCGCTTCGAACGCATACTCGACGATCACACGATCTTTGGCGGCGTTACCTACACCGATGCCCATGTCACGCTGACCGGTATGCTCGTCGTCTGCGCGGCGCTCATCGTCGGCGCGCTCATCGCCGGAGTGAACGCCGTGCGGCTTCCTCGCGGGCTCTGGCTGGCCGCGGCTGTCCTTCCGGCCATTGTCTGTTATTTCGCCGTTCAGGGAATCGCCTGGTACGTGAGCAGTTTCATCGTCAAGCCCAACGAGCTGGTGCGCGAGAGGCCCTACATCGCCTTCAACACCGAGTTGACGCGGCAGGCTTACGGATTAAACCGTGTCACACAGCGCGAGTTTCCCGCCGAGACAACGGTGGAAGCAGCCGACGCGGCCAACAATCAGGCCACACTTCAGAACATTCGCCTGTGGGATTGGCGTGCCCTTCAGGACACGCTGCGCCAGATTCAGGAAATCCGCACCTACTATGACTTTCCTGACATCGATATTGATCGATATAACATCGACGGAACGACACGCGAGGTGATGCTGGCGGCCCGCGAACTGAACGTGGAAAAACTCCCCGAAAGCAGCCGCAACTGGATCAACGAAAAACTGATCTACACCCACGGCTACGGAATCACAATGAATCCGGTTAACGGATTTACCACGGAAGGGTTGCCGACACTGCTCTTGAGCAACATGCCCGTGCAGAGCACCGTGCGTGGCTTAAATGTGACGCGTCCGGAGATTTATTTCGGAGAACTGACCAACACCGATGTCTACGTAAAAACGCGACAGAAAGAGTTCAACTATCCGCAGGGCGAGAGCAACAATCTGACATCATATGAAGGCAGCGGTGGCATCGTCCTCGGCGGCTTTTTCCGCCGCATGATCATTGCGCTCGACCAAAGCGATCTGGCGAAGCTGCCCTTCAGCGACGACGTGACTCAAGAAAGCCGGCTGCTGATGCGTCGCAACATTCGCGATCGTGTAGCGGCTCTTGCGCCCTTTCTCACTTTCGATCCCGACGCCTACACCGTGCTCGGCGACGATGGCCGTCTTTCCTGGATCATGGACGCGTTTACGGTTTCGGACAGCTATCCCTACTCCACGCATTATCGCCTTGGCGAAAACGACATCAACTACATGCGGAACAGCGTCAAAGCCGTCATTGACGCCTACGATGGCACGACGACGTTCTACGTTTTCGATACGGAAGATCCCATCATCGCCACATACCGCCGCATTTTCCCCGATCTATTCAAGGATGCTTCGATGATGCCGGCTGGGCTGCGCAAGCACGTGCGCTATCCCGAATTGTTACTCAAACTCCAGGCGGAAGTTTACGGCCTGTACCACATGACCGATCCGGAAGCCTTCTACAACCGCGAAGACTTGTGGACGGTCGCCACCGAAGTTGGCCTGAGCCAGGGTGGCGAACAGACGACGCAAGCGATGCAGCCGAATTTTGTGCTCATGAAACTGCCAGGTGAAACCGGCGAGGAGTTCGCGGAAATCCTGCCCTTCACTCCTGCGAGCCGAAACAATTTGATCGGCTGGATTGCCGGGCGCAGCGACGGCACGCAATATGGCACATCCGTGGTCTACAACTTTCCCAAAACCAAGCTGGTCGATGGTCCGCTACAAATCGAAGCGCGAATCGATCAGAACGCGCAGCTCTCCGGGCAACTGACGCTCTGGAATCAGCAAGGCTCTCACGTGCGCCGCGGAGCTTTGCTGGTGATTCCCACTGGCCGCGCGCTCTTATATGCGGAGCCAATTTATTTGCAGGCCGAGCGCAGCCCGATGCCGGAGTTGCGTCTCGTCGTTCTCGCATTGCAAGACCGGCTCGCTTATGGACCGACCTTTGAGTCGGCTATGGCGTCTCTTTTCGGCGGAACAGTTTCGTCACTGACTGCGACATCTGCGAGCGCCGCGGCTGCCCCGTCTGCCGCAACTTCACCGGGGTCGGCGGCATCGCCCCAACCGGCGGCCGATCTCAACACGCTAATCGCGGAAGCGGCCAAAGATCTTGCCGACTACCAGCGCCTGACCTCCGAAGGCAAACTCGCCGAGGCAGGGCAGAAACTTGAGGAATTGAAGCACGCGCTCGACAGGCTAAACGCACGGCAAAAATAATTTCGCGATTGCGCCACTCGAATACGAGCGATTAGAACTGATTTGACGCGGTTCCCTTCATTTCGCGCCCCATCCTCCTCCGCCCGGGGTCTCGATGCGAATCACGTCGCCCTTGTGCGTGGCAATGCTGCATTTGCCCGGAAGTTCTTTTTCCCCCGCGTCAGTGACCAGCACAGTGCGGCCCATCGCGCCCGGTTCACCGCCAGATAATCCATACGGCGGAAAACGACGGCGGTCGGCCAGCAGAGTCACTTGCGCATCCGCCAGCAGTTCGATCTCGCGTACTATGCCATCGCCGCCGCGATGCTTGCCGTGTCCACCCGATCCCGGCCGATAAGAATAACGTCGGACGCGAATAGGATATGCGTACTCCAGCGCCTCGACCGGCGTGTTCAAAGAATTTGTCATGTGAGTATGCACGCCAGAAATGCCGTCGGCCGCGCAACTGGCGCCCATTCCACCCGCCACGGTTTCGTAATACGCGAAGGGAAGATTATTTCTGGGATCGATCCCGCCAATCGTGAGGTTGTTCATCGTGCCGGAACTCGCAGTGGGAACGCGATCCGGAATCGCCTGTGCGAGGGCGCGCATCAGCACGTCGACAATTCGCTGCGACGTCTCCACGTTTCCTGCGGCGACCGCCGCGGGGGCGCGAGCGTTCACGATGGTTCCTTCCGGAGCGAGCAGTTGAATCGGACGCATGACTCCGCTGGTGGCCGGCGAATCAGGGGCCAGCAAACAGCGGAAAACGTAGTACGCCGCCGAATAAGTGATCGCATACACCGCATTCACGCTGCTCGCGACCTGTGGGCTAGACCCGGTGAAGTCGATGCGCGCGGCTTGTTGATGAGGATCGATGGTGATCGATACTCTGATCTTGACCGGCGTCTCGTTGTAGCCGTCATCATCCAGATAGTCTTCGGCGGAAAATTCTCCTGCAGGCATCCGAGCTAGCTCGGCACGCGTCAGCCGTTCGGAGTACGCAAGCAGTTCGCCGCCGAGCCTGTCAATCGACTCGCTGCCGTACTTCGTAATGATTTCTTGCAGGCGTAATTCTCCGACCCGGCACGCACCGATCTGTGCCGTCAAATCTCCCTCGCGCTCGATCGGTGTGCGCACATTCAGCAGCAAGAGGCTCAGAATCTCGCGATCAACCGCCCCTCCTTTAACAATGCGCACCGGCGGAATGCGCAGACCCTCCTGGTAAATCTCGCGACACAATCCCATCGAGCCGGGATATGTCCCCCCGACATCGGCGTGATGCGCTCGCGCCGCCACATAGAAAACCGGGGTCGTAGCGCCCGCCTCGAATACCGGCAGAACCATCGTCAGATCCGGCAAATGTGTTCCACCCGCGAAGGGATCGTTCAATAAAGCAACATCGCCCCTGCCCAACTCCAGCGCACCCACCGCGGATTGCACCGACATGGGCATCGATCCAAGATGTACGGGCATGTGATCTCCCATGGCGATCACATTTCCCCGCCCATCAAAAACCGCACAGGAATAATCGCGGCGCTCTTTTATATTCGGAGAAAAAGAAGTCCGCCGGAGCGCCGCGCCCATCTCCTCAGCGACAGAATGCGTCGCGCTCTGAAATAACGCAAGCTCAATAGGATCGATAGGATTTTGAGAAGTTCCCACGATTTATTCTCCGAGATTGGTACTGATGACTATATTGTTGAACGCGTCGAGTCGAGCATCACACTCCGGAGGGATGACCGTCGTGGCGCTGTATTCAGCGATAATCGCCGGGCCCGTAAATAGGTCGCCGGCGCGAAGAGAACTGCGGTCATACACCGGCGTGTCGAACGCACGCTGGTCAAATAGCACCTTTCTTTTTTTCAGCACGGCCTGCGAGCCATCGCCCGCGCGCACCACCGCTTGCGGCATATCGATGTGGTCGGTATGAGCCGTGACCCGCACGCGGATGTTCACCACCTCGACCACTCTGTGTTCATCCGCATACCCGTAACGTCGCTGGTGAGCGCGATGAAAACTGCTAACCATAGCGTCACCGTACGGAACGTTCAATTCATATCCTTGCCCCACATAGCGCAAGTCGACAGATCGGGTTACTTCGCCGGCCAATCCTTCGGACTGCATCTCGCGCAGGCCGAAGTTCACGAGTTCGGCAAATTGAGCCTCCAGCAAACTCCGTTCAGGCCGCGACATGACCGTCTTGGAATAATCGCGAGTTACATCGGCCAGCAGAATACCGAAAGCAGAAAGTGCACCAGGCATTTGTGGGACCAGCACGCGCGGAATTCGGAGTGACCGGGCCAGTGCACACGCGTGCAACGGCCCCGCTCCTCCAAAGGCCACCAGTGTAAAATCGCGTGGATCGTAGCCGCGCTCTACAGAGATGACGCGCAGCGCCTTCTCCATCGTGCTCTCGGCCAGTAACAGAATACCGGCGGCAAATTTCTCCACTGACGCGATCGACTGCCGCTTCTGCTCCATGAATTTACGCGCACGCGCTTCGTCCAACCGGAGTTTCCCACTGAGAAACATCTCCGGATCAAGCCGACCAAGCACCAGGTTTGCATCCGTAACCGTGGGCTGAGTGCCTCGCCCATAACAAATAGGACCGGGATCGGCGCCCGCGGATTCGGGTCCTACACGTAGAATCCCTCCACTATCAAAGTGCGCTAGCGAGCCGCCGCCGGCACCGACGGTGTGAATATCGAGCATCGGAACACTGACGGGAAGTTGCGAAATGATCGATTCGCTGGAAATCCGCAGCCCTCCCTCATCGGCATCAATGAGAGAGACATCGGTCGAGGTGCCGCCCATGTCGAAGGTGATGATCTTGTCGAAACCCGCGATGCCGGCCACGTGATATGCGCCGATCACACCTCCGGCGGGACCGGAGAGCACTGTGCGCACCGGCTGTTCTGCAGCAAGACGGGCGGAAATAATTCCTCCGTTCGATTGCATGACCTGAACCGGGCCGTTTTCAAAATCGCGAGCGACGGCAGCATCGAGATCGCGCAGATACCGCCCGACTTTCGGCGCAAGGTAAGCATTCACCGCGACAGTTGCGCCGCGCTCATACTCCCGGAATTCCGGCAGCACAACGTGAGAAACGGAAGTTGGTATACCCAATTGCGAGAGCGCCCGCTCGACTTGCTGCTCATTGCGGGGATTGGCGAACGAAAACAGCAAAGAGATCGCGATCGCTTCCGCTCCCGAAGTTTTTACGCGATCGCACAACTCGCTCAGGCCTGCTTCGGAAGGTTGAACCAGAATGCTTCCGTCGGGAGCGGTGCGTTCCTTGATCCCAAAACGTAATTCCGTGGGCACAAGGGGCGTGGGAACTTGCGGGCTCCAGCTATACAGGTTGGCCCTGGCTTGCCGTCCTATCGCGATGGTATCTTCGAAGCCCGCGGTCGTGACGAATGCCACACGTGAACCTTTTCGTTCGAGCAGCATGTTCGTACCAACGGTCGTGCCATGTCTGACCTCCGGCGAAGTCGTCGGAGTGATTTGATGCAACGCCTGTAACAGCGCGCCTCCTGGATCGGTTGGTGTCGAAAACAGTTTTAGCACCCGCAGAACGCCGTCCTGCACATAAACGCAGTCGGTGAATGTTCCACCCGTATCAATGGCAATCCGCATGTAGATTAGTGTCGAGCTTCGGCGATGTGTACGATGGGGCCGGCCGATGGCAATCAGAGTAGCAGAACAGATTCCAGCGGGCTCACAAAGAAGATTCATGTTGGCCAAGGCATGCCAGCCAAATCAGCCCAACACGATCCCGCTTTCCCCTCGCCGCGGTCATTCTGGCTCGCGAGTGTGACGCCGCAGGAACGCAGCACGCTGGTCGCAACGTTTGGCGGCTGGATGCTCGATGGCATGGATGTCATGGTCTACAGCTTCGTGATCCCCACTTTGATTGTTCAGTGGCATCTTACCCAGGGGCAGGCAGGATCGCTAGGAACAGTCACGCTGTTGATTTCGGCCGTTGGCGGCTGGCTGGCGGGCATTGCGGCCGACCGCTACGGACGAACGCGAGTCTTGCAAATTACCATTTTGTGGTTCGCGTTGTTCACATTCCTGAGTGGATTCACGAATTCGTTCTGGCAACTGCTGATCACCCGCGGACTGCAAGGGCTCGGCTTCGGCGGCGAATGGGCGGTGGGTTCGGTTTTGATGGGTGAAGCGATTCGGCCAGAGCACCGCGGCAAAGCGGTGGGAACAGTACAGAGCGGATGGGCAATCGGCTGGGGTTTGGCCGCCGTCAGCTACGCCGCGTTGTTTTCGCTGCTCTCTTCCGCACTGGCGTGGCGCGTAATGTTTTGGATCGGCCTCTTGCCCGCGCTATTCGTGATCTATATCCGGCGGCACGTGCCGGAACCCGAAGTGTGGACACATGCGCACGAGAACATGCGGAAGTCGGTTTCAAAGACTCAGTTCCTCGAAGTATTCAATCCCGATATCCTTCGCGTTACCGCGCTCACATCCTTAATGTCCATCGGATTGCAAGGCGGATACTATGCCATCACAACCTGGCTTCCCACTTATCTCAAGTTAGTTCGAGGATTATCCGTACTTAGTACGGGATCGTATCTATTTGTTGTCATCCTCGGATCTTTCTGCGGGTATTTGGTCAGCGCGTATCTCACCGACCAACTCGGCCGCAAATGGACTCTTCTGCTGTTCGCCGTTAATTCTCTCCTCGCTGTATGGGCCTACACTTGCCTGCCCATCAATAATCATTTCATGTTGGCCCTGGGCTTTCCGCTGGGGTTTTTTGCTTCCGGATCCTTCAGCCCGGTCGGTGCCTATTTCACCGAACTGTTTCCCAACCGATTCCGCGCTTCCGGTCAGGGCTTTTCCTACAATCTAGGACGCGGATTTGGCGCACTCTTTCCCGCCTTGGTCGGATTCATGAGCGCGCGCATCACCTTGGGGCGGGCCATCGCCGTCTTTGCCACCGCAGCTTATCTGGTAGTCATCTGCGCAATTGCATTGCTCCCCGAAACCAAGAATAGATCCCTGGAAATATGAGGGCCCACATACGCCCCTCTCCTGAGGCGTGCGCCTACGCAATTTGTCCCTTAGCGAAAACCATATTCCTTAAGGCAGCATCCTAGACGCGCCGTTTATTATGCACCAACCCTACACCAACCGGGTCCCGGTTTCTACACAAAATCCGGCAGCGACAGGTGGGAAGTCCGAATTAGGAGTTCATATGTTCAACGCGAGATTCTGTACCGCACTTCTTGCGCTCGTATCCGCCATTCTCTTTCTCAACATTCATGCCCTGGCTCAATTCGGCGCCGGAATTGAAGGCACAGTGCAGGACAAATCTGGAGCTGTGATCGGCGGCGCGACGGTCGCCGTAACCGACCAGGCGACCGGTGTCACTCACACCACGCAGACCAATGCCTCGGGCTTTTATCGAATCTCTGCGCTGCCGCCGGGACAATACACAGTCACCGTCGAAGGTCCAAGTTTCAAGAAAAACACCACCACTAACGTCGCCGTGGAAGCCGAGCGTGTGCGCGGGTTGGACGTAACTTTGGAACTCGGACAAGCGCAGGAAACCGTCACCGTGACCGAGCAAAACCCGGCACTCCAGACCGAAGACGCCAACGTCGCGGGCCAACTCACTGCCATCGAAGTGGAAAAGCTGCCCGCGATCAATCGCGATCCCTATGAACTGCTGCGGCTCTCACCCGGAGTAATGGGAGATGGTGGCCGATATGGCGACGGCCGCTCCGTCGGGTTTCCCAACGGACCCGGAGCGAACAATGGTTCGGCCGGGCCGGGCGGTTCCAATACCGCAATTTTCCAGGTCGAAAATCAACAACCGATCAGCGCCAACGGCCAGCGCATCACTTCCAACGACTATTTAGTCGATGGCGTCAGCGTGAACAGTTTGCAGTGGGGCGGAGCCGCAGTCATTACGCCGAGCATTGAATCGGTGCAGGAAATCACGGTTCTTGCCAACGACTACGACGCTTCCGACGGCCGCGGTTCAGGCGCTCACATCAAGACAATTACGAAAGGTGGCAGCAACGAATTTCACGGCAGCGGAGTTTTTGAATATCACAGCCCCGGCCTGAACGCGTACAACAAGTTCAGCGGCTACAATCCGGGCGAGGGATTTACTCCTCCGGTCAGGGACGACGACAACTTCCGTCAGTTCGCCGGCACATTAGGCGGTCCGCTGATTCGTAACAAGCTCTTCTTTTTCTTCAATTACGAAGGTCTGCGTGCAAACAACACAACCTTTCAAAATCAGTGGGTGGAAACTCCGCAGCTTGACTCAATGATCCTTGCAGATCGCCCGGGCACGCCAGTGGGAACCATACTTCAATCGTCGGGCCTCGCGCCGCGCATCAAGCAGGTCTTGCCCACCGATTGCACATTGTGGGTGCTCGCTGTTCAGCCCTGTGCCGTGGTCAGCGGCGGCATCGACATCGGCTCGCCCTATGCCACTTACGGCACCTACAATCCCAGTTTCACCGCAGGCAGTCCAGCGCAGTTTGCGGGAGGCGGACTCGACGGCTCCCCCGATCTTGAATTCGCCCAAATCTCCATTCCCGCCACCACGCGCGGGGATCAATACAACATCCGCGTCGATTACAACTCGGGCAAGAATCTTTTCTCCGCCAACACGTTTCTGACTTTCCTGCATACTCTTTCCGCCGACGCTTCGGCCGAAGCCCGGCCCATGGCCGATTACAACTCCAAAGACTTCAGTCCCAGCGGCTTTCTTTCATGGGTGCGCACGCTTTCGCCCACCATGCTTAACGAAGCCCGCTTCAATTTCACGCGTTACGCCTACAACGACATCTCTGCAAATCCCCAGATCAACTGGGCCATTCCGCGAATTGAAATTCAGGGCCTGCCCTTGCCCGGAGCGCAACGCATTCGCTACGGTGCGAACCAGGGCGACGCATCTCCCGGAATTCTCGCGCAAAATACTTTCGCCTTCCGCGATGTTCTCTCGAAAGTCGTCGGTTCAGACGCGATCAAGATTGGTTTCGAGTTCAGCCGCGAACAGGACAACGATGAACTCATCGGCGGCGCGCGGCCCGATCAGGTGTTTAACGGACTCTGGAACTTCGCCAACGGAACTCCAATCTTCGAACAGATTGAAGTCAATCCGCTGACCGGCGCTGCGCCCACCACCATGCCGCGCTATTTCCGGTCGTCCAACTACGGCCTGTTCATCCAGAATGATTGGAAGGTTCGCCCCAATCTGACACTAAACCTCGGCTTGCGCTGGGAGTTTTACGCGCCGCCCACGGAAGCCGCCGGGCATCTTGCGAATTTCGAGCCTACCAACGATCCTGTGAATGGCTTGGCGGATGGTCGAGCCACTAACCCCAGCCAGATGTGGAATCCCACCTGGCGCAACTTCGGCCCCCGCATCGGCTTTGCCTGGAGTCCCGTCGTAACCAACAATAAGGTTGTGCTGCGCGGCGGATTCGGCATTGCCTACGACCGCTTCGACGACGTGACCTTCGATAACACGCGCGACAATCCGCCTTACGTCGCTAGCTATGGAATGTGCTGCGGAACCGCCGCCGGTGAATTCGGCAGCCCATTTCTCAACGGTCAGATTGCCTTCAACCTCGGGCAAAGCAACTCTCCCACCAGCTATCCAGCAAACTCAGCCTTGATCACGCCACTAAACCCAGCCAACGGCTTGCCCACGATCCTGACCGGACAGAGCGCGCCCAACATCTATTCCAATCCAACTTACATGCCCATCCCCTATGTCTATCTTTATTCTCTTCAGGTGCAAACGACTCTGCCCAAGGATTGGGTTGCAACCATCGGCTATCAGGGCAGCGCCAGCCACGACCTGACGCGCATTAAGAATCTCATTTTCTTCTACCCGCCGCCGCCGAATCAAGATGTGAACCAGGTCTTCACCCCTACTCCCGATACCACCGCGAATTTCAATGCGCTCAATACGCAGCTCGAGCACCGCTTCCGCCACGGCTTGACGGGCAACATTCTTTATACCTACAGCAAATCGATCGACGAAATGTCGGCCGAAGGCCCCGGATTTACGACCAATCAAACGTATCCCATTTCGAATGCGACCGAATACGGACCTTCGGATTACGATGCCACGCACAACCTGCGCGTGTTTGGTGTGTGGGAATTACCAATCGCGCGCGACCAGAAAACACTCTTGGGAAAAATTGTAGGTGGCTGGGAACTCAACGGCATCTTCCAATTCCATTCCGGCTTTCCCTGGACGCCCGTGGCCAGCAACCTGTGTCCAGTCTTCGGCGCAACTAGCCTGTGTCCAGTGCGCCCAGTCGGCTACAACGGCGGCGCGCAAGACAATCACAACACCGAAGCGTTTCTGCCGCCAACATCGTCAAACTTTCCCGCGCTCGCTGGCCTGACCGCGAATTCCGCGAATCCCTATTTCGCCTTGCAGACCACGGGAACCGTTCCTGACTTTCCGGGAATCGGCCGCAACGGCTTCCGCGGGCCACGCTACAGCGATATCGACCTGGGCATCGCCAAGCAGTTCGGATTGCCCTCAATGAAATTCTTTGGCGAGCACGCCGGCATCGAGCTGCGCATGACTCTCTACAACGCCTTCAACAAATTGAACCTTGCGCCGTTCACCTTCGGCAGCACCTCGACCGTCATCAGCTCATCGCAGACAACGCTCGCCAACGGAACGATAGTTCCCCTCTTCAACCCATTATTTGGCACGGCAACCGCCGGATTGGCTGGACGCGTAGTGGAACTTCAGGGCCGTTTTCGATTTTAGCGGCGGGGTGGCCCAGACGTGAACGGAGTTATCGGGTCATGAGCGCAACCTCGGCGCGCCTCGAACCATTGTGGCGCCGCGCCTCGACAGCATCGTCCTCATTCGAATTAATGCAGCACATCGTTTCCCACGAATAGTCAATTTGTTTCGCGCACTGAAGGCACACCCGGTACGTGCGCCGGTCAAGAGTAAAAACGCGGCTCAGTTGGCTGTGACGACATCCGAAGGCCCGTTGCAGCATTTTTAGTGAAAGTTTCATAAATCCTGCTACCGTCAGCGCGCGATCGCTACTCGTGGCATTGAAATATTTCCAGGGGAGCGCGGGCAATTAAACAATCGGCATCGCAGCAAGAAACATTAACGGCGCTTCAACTCGCGCTCCTCTCCCTGACAGCACCTGAATTGCCAGTTGAAGATTGAAGAACGCAAATCTAGCAACCCCTCCCACATTCGTGCCATCTAGCGTATGGCGACTTCTCTTCCGTTGGAGATTCCAATGGAGCTGGTGAGAAAGCGGAGTCTGGAGGTGCTTCTGCACAGGCTTGGAAAACCCGCCGCCACTATTCGCCATGCCGCGCAACGCGACGAAGTCGACTCTCGCCATGAAGCTCTCTCCATCCCCTAACCCGGCCGCTCCCCGCTTTAACCTAAACCCAGCGTTGGGCTTGCTGGTCGGCATCGCCACCCTTTATTTCGGCCGCGGAGTCCTTATCCCCGTCGCGCTCTCGCTTCTGTTCAGCTTTCTTTTGGTCCCTCCCATGCTCCGCCTGCAACGCTGGCGCATCGGCAAAACGTTCTCCGCCCTTGTGGTCGTGGCTTTGTCATTCTCGCTCTTGTTCTTCACCGGCTGGCTGGTACTTGGCCAAGCCCTCAATCTTGCCTCCGAGCTTCCCCAGTATCGTGAAAATGTTCGCACCAAACTTCGCGTGTTGAACTCCGCCAGTCTTAACCAACTGGGACACGCCAGGCAGTTGCTCGGCGAACTTACCCAGGACCTCAAGCAGGACGAGCGTACCCAACCCGCATCCGCCGAGACGCTCAAGCATCGCAATGCGCTCAGCCAACCCATTGCCGTTCAGGTCCGGGAACCCGAGCCCACCCTCTTTCAACTTCTGGAAAGTGCGGCCGGATCGGCATTTGAGCCGCTTGCCACCGGTGTGATCGTCCTCATCTTTACCACTTTCATTCTTCTCGGACGCGAGGATCTTCGTGACCGGCTTCTGCGCCTCGCCGGCAGCGGTCGCATGCACACCACCACCCAAGCCCTGGACGACGCCACCAAAAGAGTAAGCCGATACCTCCGCATGCAATTCGCCGTCAACGCTCTTTACGGCGCATGCGTGGGCATTGGTCTATTGCTGATCGGCATCCCGCATCCGCTCGTCTGGGCACTTCTTGCTACCCTGCTTCGCTTCATTCCTTACATCGGCCCCTGGATCGCCGCAGCCGCTCCATTGCTGCTCTCGATCGCCGTCGCTCCGGGTTGGGGGAAGTTTGCCTGGACCTTGGGACTCTACATTGTTCTGGAATTCGTCGCCGGGAACGTGGTCGAGCCGCTACTCTATGGAGCATCCACCGGCATTTCCGCAATGGCAATCCTGATCGCCGCGGTCTTCTGGACCTGGCTGTGGGGACCGATCGGCCTTTTGCTTTCCACTCCGCTCACCGTTTGCTTCGTGGTGATCGGCCGCTATGTTCCTCATCTCGAATTTCTAGGCATCCTGTTCGGCGACGAGCCCGTGTTGTCGCCGGCCCAGCGCTTTTATCAGCGGATGATCGCCATGGACGCCGAAGAGGCCGCCGATCTCATCGAACAGTTTCTCAAAGATCAGCCCCTTGCCGACGTCTACGACACCGTCATCATCCCCGCTCTAAGCATGGCCGAGGAAGGCCGTTACGCCGGATTCCTCGAAGCCACGGTGGAACAGTATTTCCTGGAAAATACCCGCGACTTGGTCGAGGATCTCGGCGCGCAACACCAAACCGCAGCAGGGCCGCAGGCCGTTTTCAGCAGAATCTTTTGCTTGCCCGCCAAAGACGAGGCCGATGAGATTGCCGCCAGAATGTTGATTCAACTTCTCCCCGCCAATGTGTCGGCGGACGTTCTGCCTTTCGATATGCCGATGGAGAAGGCACTCCAATTTTTATCGTCGCAAAAAATTGACATAGTCTGCGTATCGGGCGTTCCGCCCCAAACCACCCGTCAGGCTGCCTTGCGCTGCAAGCAACTGCGCCGGCGTTTTCCTCAACTCACCATCGTCGCTGCTGTCTGGAGCACCGCCGATCTCGCTAGCATTCGCAGTCGCATTCCTGTGACGGACGCCACTCATGTCGCCTGTACTCTTAAGCAGGCGCTTGACTACCTCGTGTCGAATACACCTGCGCTCCTCGTTGATGAGGGGCGGTCTGCTGTGACAACCGCCGTGACAACCAACGAGCAGAATGTGATTGCTGAATCGGACTTGTCAGGGCGGCCCGACACCCCGCTTCAAGATGTGCTGGACCACATCACGCGCGAAGCGGCGCGGGTCTTCAATGCTCCCATCGCGATACTGAACCTGGTCGACGAGCAGGGCCAATACTGGAGTTCGGAGTGCGGCATGCCCGCAGATTTGTCTTCAATGTCTTGCGATCCAAGAATGCAGCCCAGCGACTGCATTCTCACTCCGCACGACACGGTCGTCATCGAAGACATTCTCGCCGATGATTGTTTGGCAAAGAGTCCGCTATTGATCGAGAAAGGCATCCGGTTCTACGCGGATGCCCCGTTAGTAAGCCGGAGCGGCAAAACGATCGGTTCTCTGCGCGTCTTCGACACCCGTCCTCGCCCGGCTGACGAACAGGCAAAGGAAAATTTGAGAGTCGCAATCTCCGCCGTCCTCGAAGCCCTGGAGATTCGGTCGATTCCTCTATCCAACCCGGAAAACTTTCAGGCCATGCCGGCAGAATAAGATTCTCGACTCACGCACCGCCCGATCCCTTGCTGCGGAACATGCCGCTCTTTTTCTGTTTGGTCGGCTTTTCCGCGATAACATTGAGCGACGGCGGATCGCCTGCGGGAAAGAACATCCCTCCATCGAGAATCTCTTGTACCGCTCGTACCAGATCCTTTCCCGCCTGAGTTTTTATCAGGTATCCCGACGCACCCGCGTTCCGCACCTGCGCGATCACTTCGTCGGGGTCGTGCATGGTAAGCACCAGAACCTTGCACCGCGTCGTTGTGGTCAGTTCAGCGGCCACTTCCAGTCCGTCTTTGTGCGGCATGCTGATGTCGAGTATCACCAGATCGGGATCGAATAATTTAGCCTTCTCGATGGCCTCGACGCCATCTTTCGCTTCCGCTACTATTTCCCATTCGGGATGAGTGTGTAAAATCCTTTGCACTCCTTGCCGTACCACTTCATGGTCGTCTACGACGAGGATCCGCTTGGGCATCCCGCCTCCCTCTGCATTCCGCACCCAACCTCCGTTGGTTGCGGAAGATTTCCCGGAACCAGGATTCCGAAGAGCTAGGATGCAACGCACTGCCAGGCAGTCGCCCCTTTTTTGCCTCGTCCTCGGCTAGTTCCTTGGGGATCGGCGCAGGTAAGCGGGAGGGGGTCATATCTTCGGGAAAATCGCTAATAACCGCAACAGCCGGCAACCCCGGAGCAAAATATAACCACGGTTTGTCTCACCGCACAATCGCGGAGCGGTGGTCTTTCGACTTCAAAGCGCCGACTCCCATGAACCAACCCTCCCGCTGATTTTAGCGCAGATCGTGTTCAAGCTTTTTGTCGAGGTAATGGTGCAGTTTGAGTTCAAAAGTAACCTTAGATTTAGGGCGTCATCCTGAACGGAGCCGTTTTTCAGGCGGAGTGAAGGATCTCGCGCGGACTGCTACGGTCTTCATGACTCAAACTGCATCATTACCTTTTGCCCCCATGCCCTTGACAGTTCGCGCCGAAACGCCAATACTTTGACCCTACGGCGACCGGCCTTGCATTCGACCGCAAAGCAAGACTGGCGCGGCTTCTACCCTAGTCCTTCCAGGAGGTTTTGCCCATGTGTTGCCCTGCCCCAACCTGCTTCAAGCTCGTCTTTCTTTTCGCGTTCTTGGCCGTGCTCATTCCTTTCACCTTCGCTTCTGGCCCCTATCAGGTCGGCTCTGCCAACACGGTAACCGCCGATCCCTTAGTAACACGTCCTTCCACCACGCCATGCGTCGTCCAGCTATTCAGCAACGCGCAGTTCTTCGATTTCAATAACGAAGATTTCACCTTCACGCCGCCCTCCGATTGCCCCGGCCCCTGGGCCAAGGTCGTGTTTGAAACCGACATCAGCGTGCAGGCCGGAATCCAATACGACCGCACCGCGAATTACTGGCTCGGCCCCTACAACATCTATTTCGGCACCACCGCGGAACCCTCCGCCATCGGGCCCGACTGGCACGTCGAAGAAGACCTCACCGATTACAGTTCGATCTTCACCACCGCGCAGAGCGGCGTGGCTTCCATCGGCAACACCTTGTGCTGCGGACTGACCTCGATCATCTTTGCTTCGGCCGATATCGAGTTCTATCCTCTGCCCGCGAATCGCCCGGCTCCCGTTACTGCGAACGTAGTCCTGCCGCTTTCGGCCGGATCGACCGGTGGCACCGTCACGCTGAACACCAGCACCGACGCGCTTGCCGGAACCTTCACCATGCCCACCAACATCACCGCCGCCTACCTCGACGTGTGGTCGCAAGGCCAGTCCGGCGATGAGTTCTGGTACACCTGCGTCCCTGCCGACGTGGCGACGGAACTGGAAAGTTGCAGCAACAGCGCATTTCGCGAAACTGAAATCACCATCGACGGCCAGCCCGCCGGCGTCGCTCCCATCTTCCCCTGGATCTTCACTGGCGGCATCGATCCGTTCCTGTGGTTCCCGCTGCCCGGCGTTCAGACTCTAAATCTTGCTCCGTATCGCGTAAACCTCACGCCCTTCGCCGGATTGCTGAGCAACGGCCAGCCGCATACCGTCTCGATCAGCGTCTTCAACGCCAACGGATATTTTGAAGACACAGCATCGCTGCTGCTCTACACCGATCCCAACGTCACGCAGGTCACCGGAGGAATCATCAGCAACACGCTATCCGCTCCAGCGCCCACCGTGACCGAGAATCTCACCACCACCAAAGCCGGTAACATCTTCGGCAACGTGGGCGTGACCTCCGCTCGCAACTTCGTGATCTCGGGCAACGCGGTCACCTCCGCGGGCAACGTGCTGACCACGGTTTCGCAGCAGGTGAATTTCACCAGCAAGCAGAACTTCACCATCACTGGCACCAAGTATCAGCAGGATATTTCTCAGGGATCGACGCTGACTTCAACGGCAACGCAAGCGATCGGCAGCAAGACCATCGCCACCACCAACCAATCCTACAACTGGCCCCTGGTCACGGATATTTCCGTAGTCGTGAATTCGGATGGTTCGGAAGATCAGACCACGAAGATTACGCAGGAAGATCAGACCAGCGTCAACTCAACCGGACTGGCTCCGTTCACCAGTTCTCTGTTCAACTACGGCGCGCACGTCGACACGCTGGAATTCGATTCCAGCGGCAACTTCACGGGTAACACCGGCATGACGAGCGGCCAACAATACTCCTACAGCGACTCCAACGGCAACAATTACAAATGTGCCGTCGCCGCCGCCAACAACGTCCTAACCAACTTCAGCGGAGGCTGCGCGCAATAACTTGTGTGAAGACATGGAACAAACGAGGGAGCGAGAAATTCTCGCTCCCTTTGTTGTTCTACCCTGTGTTCCTCTGCGCGCCTCTGTGTTTAAAGATTTTGACCTTAGGTGGCCAGACTAGAACCTCGCCCGCGTAATCGCCCCCTCAGACGCCGACGAAACCAAAGCCGTATACTTCGCAAACACCCCCGTAGGGTATTTCGGCGGCAGCGCCTTCCAATCCTTCATCCGCTCACGCAAAATTTCCTCGCTGACTTCCACCTCGAGCACGCGCGCATTTACATCAAACCGAATCGTATCTCCATCGCGCACGGCGGCAATCGGCCCACCCAGCGCGGCTTCCGGCGAAACATGCCCGGCCATCAGCCCGCGCGTCGCTCCGCTGAACCGTCCATCGGTCAGCAGCGCCACAGATTCGCCCAACCCCTCACCGACAATCGCCGCCGTCACGCCCAGCATCTCGCGCATGCCCGGTCCGCCCTTGGGACCTTCGTTGCGAATGACGACAATGTCGCCAGCCTTGATCTTCTTACTCGTGACCGCTGTCATGGCATCTTCTTCAGATTCGAAGACGCGCGCCGGTCCGCGCTGTGACAGGCGTTCATGACCGCTGATCTTGGCCACGCAACCCTCCGGCGCGATATTCCCTTTCAAAATCACGAGACCGCCGGTAGCCTTCAGCGGTTTCTCCAGAGGAACAATCACTTCCTGCCCCGGAGTTTCCACCGCACTCTCGCTCTCGCTCGAAATCGTCAGCCCCGTCACCGTAGTCGCGGACGGATTCAGATGTTTGCCGCGCAACAATCTACGCGCTAGCAACCGCACTCCGCCCGCGCGATGCATGTCCGCTGCGACGAATCGCCCAGAAGGTTTCAGATCGGCCAGCAGCGGAGTGCGCTGACTGATGGTTTGAAAGTCATCAATCTGCAACTCGACTCCCGCTTCTCGCGCCAGCGCCAGCAGATGCAGCACGGCATTGGTCGACCCGCCGGTCGCGGCCACGCCCGCAATCGCGTTTTCGAACGCCGGTCGCGTCAAAATATCGGCTGGACGAATTCCTTTCTGCAACAGATTCATCACAACCTTGCCGCAATCGAAAGCGATTTGATCTTTCTGCCCATCCATCGCCGGAACGCTGTTGAAGCCCATCGGCGAGAGTCCAATCAGCTCCATGACCATCGACATGGTATTCGCCGTGTACTGTCCGCCGCACGCTCCCGCTCCGGGGCAGGCAACATCTTCCAATGCCTTCAAATCGTCATCTGAAATCTTTCCTGCGGCATTCGCGCCCACCGCTTCAAACACATCCTGAATCGTGACATCTTTTCCGCGAAAACTTCCCGCCGCAATTGTGCCACCGTAGAGCACCATCCCCGGCAGATTCATACGCGCCAACGCCATGGCTGCGCCGGGAATCGTCTTGTCGCACCCCACCACGCAGACCACGGCGTCAAACATCTGTCCGCGGCAAACCAGTTCAATCGAATCGGCGATCAACTCGCGGCTCACCAATGACGCGCGCATGCCCTCGGTTCCCATGGTCTCGCCGTCGGAAATCGCGATGGTGTTGAACTCCATCGGCGTGCCGCCAAAGGCGCGAATGCCCTCTTTCACTTTGGCCCCAAGCCGGCGCAGATGAAAGTTGCAGGGCATGGTTTCGATCCAGGTGTTGGCCACGCCGATGAGCGGCTTGTTGAGATCGGCGTCGGTGAAGCCGATGGCTTTGAACATGGCGCGCGCGCCGGCACGGTCGCGCCCCTCGGTGATTCCGCGGCTGCGATGCTTGAGATCCATTGCTTGAGATCCAGGGTCGAAAGATTACAACGCTTGAGAGATTACAACAAAAGTCTACCCGCAGTTGGAACGACGGCAGTGATGGCGGGGCGGCGGAAAAACGGGGAGTCCGCACTGAACAAATCGACGTAAGGAGGAACATCTCAATACGGGCTCCCCAGCTCGCATGACGTTTGCCCAGGAACCGTCATGCCCAACATTCCAAGAAACCAATCGATCCAAAATCCAATCGATTCCAAAATCGTTCGGGCGCTAAGCCCGGATGGCGTTTCCTTCTTCCGTGTTTCCCGCAACCGATGCGGGCGGATGCGGCAGATTCCACGGTGCGGCCAATTCCACATTCACTTTCGCGGAATGCAATTCGGCTCCGGTTTGCACGTCCAACACGTCGGCAATCGCGTACCACTCACGGAAAAGCTGCCCCACTTGCTTCGGCGTAACTTCGAGCAGCAGGACGACCTGATGATCCTGCTCTGCGGCCTCGGCCTGCACCGAAGGAAAATCGAGCGCGCGCCGCGAGACCGCGTTGAGAATCCGCATCAACGTTCCCTGTGTGTTGCGATAGCGAATGTAGAAGGCTTGCATGATGATCAGTCCCCAAAAATCGAAATTTATAAGATTGAGAGATTGAGCGATCGGGTCATTGTGCGATTTTTTAATCGCTCGATGGCTCAATCACAAATCTCTTACTCTTCCTCGAACACCATCTCCGAAAGCGAAGCTCCTGCCGGCACCATCGGAAACACGTTGGCTTCCGGTGCACAATCGAACACCAGCAACTCCGGCCCGTGCGAATGCAGGAAGCCGTCGATCAAGTCTCCCGTGCCCTGTGATACCGGAAACTCGCGCATTGCGTCTTCGTTCAACCGTCGAGCCGGAATCTTGTAGGCCTTGGCGATCTCCACAAAATCCGGATTGTCGCTCAAGTCGGTTTCGGCATAATTGCGCTGATAAAAAAGCTGCTGCCACTGCCGCACCATGCCTAAATATTTGTTGTCGACGATTACCATCTTCACCGGCAAACCCAGACGATGGACTGTGGCAAGTTCCTGAATATTCATTTGAAAGCCGCCATCGCCGGAAACGCAAAGCACGCAAGTCTCAGGCTGGGCCAGTTGCACGCCCACAGCCGCCGGCAAAGCGAAGCCCATCGCGCCGAGACCGCCGGAGGTGATAAAACCGCGCGGCGACGACGAACGATACCGTTGTGCGGCCCACATCTGGTGCTGGCCGACATCGGCGATTACGACACTATCCTGCGGAAGGCGGCTGAAAAGTTCGTCGAGAAAGCGAATCGTTGGTTGCGCCAGACCGCGCGGATCAAGCTCCGCGCGCTCGGCGCCGCAAGCCACGTTGCGCCAGTCGTTCCAGTCAGGCAAGGAAGATCCCGCGTTTCGCACAGCGGTGTGGAACGCGGGAATCGTCTCGGCCAGATCTCCCACGACGGGAATCTCGCAAGCGCGCACGCGATCCAGTTGCGCGGGATCGATTTCGAAGTGAACAATCTTCGCGAACGGCGCGAAGCGCGATGGATCGCCGGTGACGCGATCGTCAAGGCGCGCGCCAAAGACCAGCAACAGATCGGTCTCGTGCAGCGCCATGTTGGCCGCGCGAGTTCCGTGCATCCCGACCATGCCCAGATAATGCGAAGACTGCGGAGGAACCGCGCCCAAGCCGTGCACAGTGGCGAAAGAGGGAATATTCAAATCGTCGAGCAGCCGTCGTAATTCGGGAATGGCTCCCGATAACTTTGCGCCCGCGCCGACCAAGGCCACCGGACGCTGCGCCTTTTGCAGCATCGCGATGATTGAATCAAACTTGTTTGGCTTGGCTGCGCCGTTGCCGTTTCCATTGACGGCGTGTTTCTCGGTTTTTTCGGCCCTTGCTCGCGGCACAAACGTCACCGCTCCGGAAAATTCTTTCTTCGCCTTCAGCATGTCGGTGGGAATGTCGATCACCACCGGCCCTGGCCGTCCGCTACGAGCCCAGTAAAATCCTTCGGCGATTACTTCCGCGATCTCGTCAATCGTCTTGACCAGACGACTCCACTTGGTCAGCGACAAAGTCACGCCGAAAACGTCCGTTTCCTGAAACGCATCGGTGCCGATCAGGGCGCTGCGCACTTGGCCGGTTATACAGACCAGAGGAACGGAATCCATCTTGGCGTCGGCGATGCCGGTAACGAGGTTCGTGGCTCCCGGACCGCTGGTGGCAATCGCCACGCCAGCCTTGCCTGTAACCCGGGCATAGCCTTCCGCGGCAAAAATCGCGCCCTGCTCGTGGCGGGTTAAAATGTGGCGCACGCCGCTGCCTTCGAGGGCGTCATACAACGGCATGATCGCGCCGCCGGGATACCCGAACACCAGGTCTACCCCTTCGGCCCGCAGGCACTGCAAAACGATATCGGCTCCTTTAATTTCCATCGCGTGAGTTCCTAGGCATTCACAACCTGTTTTTCCGGTCTCTGCGCTTCCGTTTTTTTCTTCTCGCCGGGCAGCCAACTCATCATGCCGCGAAGTTGCGCGCCGACGATCTCAATCGGATGTTTCTGTTCTTTCTCGCGCAGTGCGGCGAAGTTGTAGCCGCCATCTTTGTTTTCCTTGATCCACTCGCGAGCGAAGGTTCCGTTCTGAATGTCAGCCAGGATTTTCTTCATCGCGGCGCGGGTTTCCTCGCCGACAACTTTTTCGCCGCGCGTCAGGTCGCCATACTCGGCGGTGTTTGAAATCGAATAACGCATGCGGGCAAGGCCGCCTTCATAAATCAGGTCGACGATCAGCTTTACTTCGTGGAGGCATTCGAAGTAGGCAATCTCTGGGGCGTACCCAGCCTCGACCAGCGTCTCAAATCCCTTCTTGATCAGAGAAGTCAATCCGCCACAGAGCACGGCCTGCTCGCCGAATAAATCGCTCTCGGTTTCTTCCTTGAACGTAGTCTGCAAAACTCCGGCGCGGGTTGAACCGATGCCAGAAGCATAGGCCAGGGCAAGCTCGTGGGCGCGGCCACTGGCATCCTGCTGAATTGCGATAAGAGAGGGAACGCCGCGTCCCTCGGTATAGACGCGCCGCAGCAAGTGGCCGGGACTTTTCGGTGCGATCATCACGATATCAACATCGTCAGGGGGAACGATGGTCTTGAAGTGAATGCTGAAGCCGTGGGAGAAGCCAAGAATTTTTCCGGGATGCAGATAGGGCTTGATGAATTGCTCATACACCGCTGCCTGGGTTTCATCGGGAGTGAGCACGTGAATCCAGTCGGCGCGCTTTGCAGCCTCGTCTGGAGCGACCACTACCATGCCATCGGCCCGCGCCTGCTGTGCGCTGGGGCGGGAAGGATCGAGACCCACAATGACTTTGAAACCGCTGTCGCGCAGATTTTGGGCCTGCGCGTGACCCTGGCTGCCATAGCCGAGAATCGCGATAGTTTTGTTCTTCAATGCCTCCGGCTTGGCGTCGTGTTCATAAAAAATAGTAGCCACCAGCGTGCTCCTCTCGTTCACAAGGGAGGGGAAGAAGCCCTTGCTTTGGGGGACATCAACGTCAAACCGACCGGTCGGTCGGCATCTCTCGATGCTATCTGCGCGCGGCCAACCGTGTCAAGGGCGAAGTTGGTAGCGAAGGTGATACCTGCGCGGGGTTTGGGCAGAGTGTGGGTGAGAACTGCTCTTTCGCTCCTTCGAGGCTGGGTCTCTTCCCACTTTCTTCCCACGGCTTGCGCTGTGGGCTGTACTCTCACGCCACTGCGCGGCTAAAGTCCTTGATTGCTTTCCGCCGCAGATGCAAGCACACGCACTTCGCGTCAGCCGTGCTGGCGATCTTGCATGGAGAGGGGGATGGTGTACGGGGGCTTGCGCAGAGCGTCTTCAATGGCGTCGCGTTGTTTGCGGTGGGACTCGATTTCGGCGGCGGTGAGGGGAGGGTTGACGAGCACGCTTTCGTCGTAGACCCGGGCTGGAGGCGGAATGGGACGGGCGGGCGGAGCGGCGTATTCGGGAATTTGTTTGACCATGCTGGAGCGGTCGGACTCGAAGCGAACGCGGCGCGAATTCATGACGGCGATGTAAAGGCCTTTGAGCAAGAGTTCGGCGCGACGCATGTCTATAGTGTTGCGCACAAGGGCGTTGAGGACTTCCATGATGGAGGCCTGGATGGCTTCCTCGTTTTCGAGGAGGGCGATGGGATGAAGGCGGGCCTGCGGCGGAGTGGGGACGCCGCGCATCATGCGCTGGTGGAAGTAGCAGAACTCCTCGCCGCGAAGAGCGGGAGAGCCGCAACGGATGCCGGT
>Ga0209010_1000145_pt1 | contig 26501 bp, 25 predicted proteins | sample BlaSpr_A8_OM1_O3_FD_187985 | JGI IMG/M metagenome (GOLD analysis project Ga0209010, IMG submission 187985) | Forest soil microbial communities from Thunder Bay, Ontario, Canada - Black Spruce, Ontario site 2_A8_OM1_O3 (SPAdes) (version 2) | ecosystem: Environmental > Terrestrial > Soil > Boreal...
AGTGGGGCGATGTCGAAAAAAGTGTGCGGACCGGTGGCATAATACATGGCCACATTGTCCGGGTTAAGCGTGGCCCATGCATCCAGGATTTTCTGCATGGAGGCCTTGTCGGGAGGTGCGGCGCTGGTCGACTTTTTTGGGCCGGCGAATGTGAGTTGCGGCCAAACCGACAGCAGGAACATCAGGGTGAGTATCGGGAAACGGCGTTTCATTGTGATCTCCTCATTAGTTGGGGAATGCGCGGAATTCTCGCATAAATAGCGGCAAGTCGGCAAAGGGACCTTGTAACGGCTCCAACTTCCGATTGACCTATTTCTCGCCAACACGTTAAGATAGTGATGTTTGCCTGTACGTGCCAGCCGTTCTGGCTGGCCTGCCGCGGCTGAGTGATTGCGCCGCTGGCGGAAACACACAGCAAGCAAAGGAAATCAGCAGGTTTCTGGATAGCGCCCGTGTGCGTGCAAGTTCAGACCTTCCATCTTACAAGCTGACTTTCAGGACATTGAGACGATATTTGACGGAGGCAGACGTATGTACGCGGTGATCCGCGCTGGCGGTAAGCAATACCGGGTGGCGCCCGGGGATGTAATCCGAGTGGAAAAGTTCAGCACTGGAACCGATGGGCATGTGGAATTTCCCGAAGTGCTGGCGGTTTCCGGCGAAGCGGGCAAGGTGGGCAAACCGCAGGCGGAAGACCGCGTGATCGGCCAGGTGGTGGAAGAAGGGCGCGGCGCGAAGATTCTGGTCTTCCATTACAAGCGCAAAAAGCAATACAAGAAACTGCGCGGCCACCGGCAGGCTTATACCGCGGTGCGCATCAGCGAGATTTCGATCAACGGCGAAAGCTTCAAGGCGCCTGAGCTTCCCAAGAAAGAAGCGAAGCCAAAGAAGGTGAAAGCAGCGGCGGAAGACGCGCCGGAGGTTGAAGCCACGGCGAAGAAGCGCGGAGCTAAGAAGAAAGCTGCGCCCAAGAAGGCGGCGAAGAAGAAATCGCCTTCGAAGAAGAAGTAATCCGAAGGGCTGTCCTCACATGGTTTTGGGCGGGGCAAAATTTACTGGCAACTGGCCACTGACAACTGGGGTTTCTTATGGCACATAAAAAAGGACAAGGCACTTCACGAAATGGCCGCGATTCGAACGCGCAGCGGCTGGGCTTCAAGGCGTTTGGCGGACAGATCGTTCCCGGGGGCACGATTATTGTGCGGCAGCGCGGCACACCGGTAAAGCCGGGGCTCAACGTGGGCCGCGGCAAAGACGACACGCTCTTCGCCAAAATCACGGGACGCATCAAGTTCCTGAACAAGGGACAGATGGGCAAGTTTGTGATGGTCGAGCCGGTCGAAGCCAAGTAGGGTTTGCTGCGGGTAAGCAGTCCCCTGGGCTTGGAATTGTTCGCGGGCAAGAGTGCCCGCGCCACACAAAGAATGCGCTGCGCCAGCCCTGCCTCTCTTTGGTCTTTGAGAGGCTTTATTGTTTGGCCGGCTTAGGCCCGGATATCAAGCGTGATCCAGATCGGCTCGGCTGCGAATAGCAAAGGAAACTGCAAACGCTCGCAGCCAGAGGCGAGGTGGACGGTATAGCTCTTGCCGATGACGATGGTGGGAAGCGACAGCGAGCCCTTATCGCCCAGGCCGATCTTGGCCTTGAAGTAACCGGCCACAACGTTGCAGACCTCTCCGACCGCGTCACTGGCGGCCTTTTCGGCGCCGGGGTCACCGGGGGAGATGCCGAGCATCTGAGAGGCGATATCGATCGCGCATTTCTGGCTGCAACGCAGGCTGAAGATGGCGCGAATTTGGCCAGCGATGCCAATCACTCCCGTCATCTGAGCGGAATTGGGCAGGCTGGTTTCTTTCGGCACCACCACCGTGGCTCCCACCATGGTGGAGAAGACTTCGATGGTGGTTTCGCACAAGACGGCCTGCCACTCCGTCCGCGGTATCGCTGTGGTGGGATCGAGTCCTCTTGTTTGCGCCATATCAATCGGTAGTTATTTCTGAGGTCGGAAGACCCGCACCCGAGAGAAACATTCGGGAGCCTGAGTCTCTGTACTTTATCGGCGGAACGGGAAAGTGCATGACTGGAAACTCGGGGACCGAGGCGATTCGGCGAGAGGAATTCTGAGATTGTCCTTATGCGGAGTGGCAGGGGCTCACGGGCCGATATAATCAGGTGTCAGAGAGATCAAGTTTGGCCGCCTTGGATGCGGTGGGACAAGACCCTTCATGTTTATCGATGAGGCTAAAATTCGGGTGTATGCGGGCGGCGGCGGAAACGGCTGCATGGCGTTTCGCCGCGAGAAGTTCGTTGCGCGCGGCGGACCTTCCGGCGGCGACGGCGGCAAGGGCGGCGACGTGATTATGGAATCCAGCGAGCGCCACAACACGCTGGTGCACTTCCGTTTCAATCCTGAATACAAAGCGCAGCGCGGACGTCACGGCGAAGGCTCGAACAAAACCGGGCGCGATGGGACTGACGTGCTTTTGAAAGTTCCTGTGGGAACGATTGTGTACGACGAAGAGTCCGGCGAGAAAGTCTTCGATTTCTCCGCGCCCGACCAGCGCATGGTGATCGCTTACGGCGGACGCGGCGGACGCGGCAATGCGCGGTTCGCCACATCGGTGCATCAGGCGCCGCGCGAGCATGAGGAAGGGCGTCCGGGAGAAGAACATACCTACCGGCTGGAATTGAAACTGCTGGCCGATGTTGGGCTGGTGGGATATCCGAACGTGGGCAAATCGACTTTAATTGCGCGCATCTCGGCGGCGCGTCCCAAGATTGCGGATTATCCTTTCACTACGCTGGAGCCGAATCTGGGCGTGGTGGCCGTGGGCGATGCACGGAGCGAAGTGAGCTTTGTGGTCGCCGATATTCCTGGACTGATCGAAGGCGCGCATGAGGGCGCGGGTCTGGGCACGCAATTTCTGCGGCACATTGAGCGCACGCGATTGCTGGTGCATCTGGTGGATGTGTCGGATGGGAGCGGCCGCAAAGATGTGGTGAAAGATGTCGAGGTGATCCGTGGAGAGCTGGCCAGCTTCGGCGCGCATCTGGAAGAAAAACCCATGCTGATGGTGGCCTCGAAAATCGACGTCGCGAATAAGGACAAAGTCGCGAAGCTGAAGCGATATTGCAAGAAAGAGAAGCTGAAGTTGTATGAGATCTCGGCGGTGACGGGCAAAGGAATTGAGGCTCTGAAGTTTGCCATCGCGGAGGAAGTGGAAGCTCTGCGGGCGAAGGACCGCGAGGCGAGCAGACTGGAAGCTTCGCACACATTGGCCGGCGATTAGACAATCTCCGCTAGCCCAAACACGCGCCTACTTGAGTCGGAACTCCTTTCCGAGATATCACATCCCTCTCAGGGTACCCTCCTGTTTTTCTCGATTACCCCTTGCTAACCGAGGGGAGCTCGTCTACCATAGCTCGGTAACCGAGAGGAGACCCGTTGAGCAAGCCTTCCGACCTGATGCAGGGAACGCTGGACATGCTGGTCCTCAAAATTCTGGCGTTGCAGCCTTTGAATGGGTGGGCCGTCAGCCAGCGTCTGAAACAAATTTCCAGCGATGTGCTGGGCGTCAGCGACGGTTCCCTTTATCCCGCACTGCACAAGCTGGAACATCGCGGCTGGATTCGGGCTCAGTGGAAGTTGAGCGAGAACAGCCGCCGCGCCAAATTTTATTCGCTGACGGCTCTCGGGCGGAAGCAGCTCGAAAAAGAGATGGCCAACTGGAACCGCGTTTCCGCCGCCATTTCCGGCATCGTAAAGCTCAAAGAGGCCTGAACATGCGCATCGAACAATGGTTCTATTCCCTGCCAGTGCGTCTGCGCTCTTTTTTCCGTTCCAATCAGGTGGATCGGGAAATGAAAGACGAGCTTCGGGAACACCTCGAGCAGCAGATCGATGAAAACGTTGCGCGAGGCATGTCGCCGGAAGAGGCTCGCTATGCCGCCCTGCGCACGATGGGCGGAGTTACGCAGATCGAACAGCAGTGCCGTGAGGCTCGAGGCGGAAGCATGTTCGAGGATTTTGTTCAGGATTTGCGTTATGGGTTCCGGCAACTGGGTCGCAGCCCCGGCTTTTCTGTGCTCGTGATTCTGTGTCTGACGCTGGGCATCGGCGCGAATGCCGCAGTTTTCAGTTGGGTTGAAGGGATCTTGTTCCGTCCCTATCCCGCCGTCATGCATCAAGACCGGTTGTTTGCCCTTGCGGGAACTGCGCGCGGCGAGACTGGAGCGACGGAGCTTTCCTGGCAGGACTTCCTCGACTTGCGGCGTGGTTGCACATTATGTGAGGAATTGTTCGTCAGCAAAATTACCGGTAGCACCCTGAGTATCGGAGAGCGCGCCGAGACCGCGCGCGGAAGTATCGTCTCCGCCAACTATTTCGATGCGATCGGCGTTCATCCAATGCTCGGGCGTGGATTCGAAACGGGCGAAGATGGAGGCAATGACGCCCATCCCGTTGTAGTCATCAGCTATCAACTGTGGCGCGATCGTTTCAAAGGTGATCCGGAGATCATTGGTAAGGTGCAGCGCTTTAACAATGTGCCGCACACAATCGTCGGCGTCGCGCCCGAGGGATTCTATGGGACCTTCGTGGGCTGGGCGATGCAGTTCTGGGTCCCGGCGTCGATGGAAGAAACTTTCGAGAGCGGAGGATACAAACTCGACGATCGCGGTGCGCGATGGATTGAAGCTTATGTGCGGCTCAAGCCGGGGGTTAGCCGCACACAGGCACAGCAGGAAATCTCGGCGATTGCGGCGCGCTTGGAGGCGAGTTACCCAGCCACAAATCGCGGGGCAGGATTCGGCCTGTGGCCCTTGTGGCAGACGCCGTTCAACAATGCAGGCACGTTGCTGCCGACGCTCGAGGTTATGGCGGCGGTGGTCGCTTTTGTTCTGCTCATCGCCTGCGCGAACGTGGGCAATCTGCTGCTGGTGCGCTCGTTCGCGCGCCGTCACGAAATGACCGTTCGGCTCGCGATTGGAGCCAGCCGTGCGCGCTTAATGAAGCAACTTCTCACCGAGGGCCTCATCCTTGCGGCGTTGGGCACGGCCGGCGGACTCCTAGCGGCGTACTGGTGCCGGTACGCGCTGGTGCTGTTGTTGCCCGCGCGTTCGGGCGTCGCAATGTATCTGCCGGGGGAAATCGACTGGCGAGTAATGTCGTGGAGCGCCGGGATTTGCCTGCTCGTGACGTTGATTGTCGGATTAATTCCGGCGTTGCAAACGCGCAATCTCGATCTTGCCGGGTCGATGAAAGCCGAATCCACAGGTGTGGTCGGCGCACGAGGAAAAGCGTGGATGCGCTCGGGCCTCATCGTGTTCCAAGTTTGTTTGAGCTTCATTTTGCTGGTGGGAGCGGCCTTGTTGCTCGAAAGTCTGGAAAAGATTCGAACCACAAGCCCCGGCTTTAGCACGACGAGTGTCGTGACCACCGGCGTGTCGCTGGTCGCAGCGGGATACGATGTATCCCGCGCCAAAATCTTTCAAGACCAACTGATTGACCGCCTCAGCGTGCTTCCGGGCGTGGAGTCCGCCGCTTTCGCGCGGGTGACGCCGTTGGGCTACGGTAGCTACTCTTCCACGCCGATTGCTGTAGACGGCTTCGAGACTCCGCTCGAAGAACGACCCGCGATTGATTACAACCAGGTCAGTCCGGGTTATTTCGCCACATTGGGGATACCTGTTCTCTTTGGTCGTGAATTTGCACGCACGGACGATGAAAACGCGCCGCTGGTCGCCATAGTCAATCGAACGATGATGACGCTGTATTGGCGCGGTCAGGATCCTGTCGGCCGCAGGCTCCAGGTGAAGGGCGGCTGGGCGCGAGTTGTTGGTGTAGCTGCCGATTCGAAATATGAGAGCATGCGCGAAACTTCAATGCCATTTTTCTACGTGCCGCTGCGGCAGGATTTTGTACGAGGACCGGCGTTGTATATCCGCAGCAATCAACCGCTGCGGAGCATGCTGGCCGCGCTTGTCCGGGAAGTGCATGCTCTGGATGCGAACCTCGCGCTTTACGAGATGATCACGCTCCAGGAACAGTTGAATCGCTCGACGTCGCCGCAACTCGTGGCCGTGACCCTGGTTTCAATTTTGGGAGGCTTGGCGCTTCTGCTCGCCGGCGTCGGGCTGTATGGGGTGATGTCTTATGCCGTAGCGCAGAGCACGCGCGAACTGGCATTGCGCATGGCGCTTGGCGCCGGAGCGGGAAACCTGCTTCGTCAGGTCATTTCGCGCGGCCTGCGGTTAACGGCAGCGGGTATCGTTTTCGGTATCGGCGCCGCGCTTGCCCTGACAAGATTGCTGGGCAAGCTTCTCTATGATGTTAGCCCGTACGATCCGCGTGTATTCGCCTCGGCGCTGGCAGTGATGACGATGATTGCCATTTCAGCCTGTCTGCTGCCCGCTTGGCGCGCAGCCCGGACCAATCCCGCCCGGGTGTTGCGAGATTGATTCCCGGCATGCGCGAGATTACGCCCCGGCGACTATTCCGAGCGCAGCGCTTCCACGGCATTCACGCGCGCCGCGCGCGCGGCCGGCACAGCCGACGCAATCATCGCCGCGGCGAGAATTACCAGCGCCGACACCACAAAGGGCAGCATTCCCGGAAGATGTACATCCGCAAGATATCGGCTGACGCCGCGCGCAAAGGCAACGCCGCACACCGCACCGGCGCCCACGCCGATGCCGGCAATCACCAGACCCTGCAACAACACGTCGGCCAGGATGTTCGACGGCTGCGCGCCCAGCGCCATTTTTATGCCGAATTCCCGCGTGCGTCCGCTGACCGAAAAGGCCAGCACACCGGCTACGCCCACCACGGAAATCAGCAGCGCCACGGCTGCGAATCCACCGAAGACAACGGCGTTCAGGCGATCCGGCGTGAGTACCTCGGCGCGAATGTCTTTGAGTGTGCTCGGCCGCTCCACCGGCTGTTCGGGAGAAATCTCGTGGATGGTGCGCGTGATGGTGGGCGCAAGGGTATACGGATCCTGCTCGGTGCGCACAAACATCCGGCCCTGCCATCCCTCCTGATCGGTCGGTTGATAGACCATCATGGCCGGTGACGGAATAATATTTTCGTCATCCAGATCGGGCACTACGCCGACAATCCGCCGCGGCTCCAGGCTCATGCCGATAAACTTCATCACTCCGTCGGTCCAACGCAATTCGCGGTTCAGCGGGTCTGCGCCGGGAAACAGCGTCTGCGCCAGGCTCTGGCTCACGATCACTACGCGCTCCGAGCCGGTTTTGTCCGTGTCGCGGAAATCGCGCCCGGCGACGAGCGGCAGGCCCAGCGTCTCGAAATATCCTGGCGAGATGGTGCGGAATTTCGCGCGCCAGTCGTCGACTCCAGGTTTGCGAACTTCGCCCTCCGCGGCAAATGTGAAACTGATATTCAGCGCCCGATCGTCGCGCCAGGGGACGCTGAAGCCGGTGGAGGCGTGGGCCACGCCGGGCAGTGCGCTTACACGGCGCTGCACTTCGTGGTAAAACTCCTGCACCTGCTCGGGTGTTCGCCCAGAAGACATCACGGGAAGATTCATCGCCAGCACGTGTCCGGTTTCGAAGGGTGGCTGCGTTTTCTCGAGCACATAAAGAGTGCGCATCAGCACTGCCGCTCCGGTGAGCAACAGGAATGAGGCCGTAATCTGCATGACGGCGAAAACGCGCAGCCGCCGGCCGCCGCCCGTGATTCGCGTTCCACCACTCGCGACTCCCGCGCCCAGTGGCGAGCTTCCAGAGGGCAGACGCGGAATGATTGCCAGGAAGACCGCGGCGGTCAGCGCCAGTGCAATGCCAAACCACACCAGGCTGGAGTCGAGCGTGAGACCTTCGGCCCGCACCGAGAAGCGTGCGGCGTACCGCCCCAGCACCGCGACCATGGGCCATGCCAGCAGCACCGCCGCCAGTGCGCCACTGCCGCACAACACCAGACTTTCCGCCAGCAGTGCGCGCCGCAGAGCCGCGGTGCCCGCGCCCAAGGCGGAGCGCAAGGCCAGCTCGGATTCGCGGCGCACGGTTCGCGCCAGCACCAGATTAGCCACGTTCGAACAGGCGATCACAAACAGCAGCCCCGAGGCGGCAAACAAAATCCACAATACCGTATTTGCGCGCGAATTGATTTGATCGTGCATGCGCGTCAGATTAATCGTGGAGTGGCTTGCGGGTCTGTAAACTTCCGGATGCGCGGCCACGATTCCGGCGTAGCGCGTGCGCAGCTCCGCCCGCGCCGCCTCCAGGGTCGCTCCCGGGGCGAGCCGCGCAAAGACTTCCGTCATGCGGTGCTCGCGTCCCGTCACCATTGTGGCGGATAAATGATGTGGGCTCGTCACCACGTTCGCGATAAACTCCGTTGCCACCGGATACGGTACAGACGGTTCCACCACTCCCACGACCGTCGCCGAACGCGATCCGCCGAAGCCTTCGAGCCGCACCGTTTTTCCAATCACGCTCGGATCGGAGTGCAGCGCCGCGGTCCAGAAGCGATACGTGAGCACGATCGCGCCCGCCGCGTTGGGCCCATCGTCGGCCGGCGTCAGGAGCCGTCCCAGCACCGGACGTAAACCCATCACCTCGAAGTAATGGCCGTCGACCACGCCGGCGGGAATCTCGCGTGGCGAGCCCAGACCAACGACCGTGAAATCGACTGCCGAAATTGTGCCCAGCTCGGTGATCGTTTTCAGACCCGTGCTCAGGTCGTCGATCTCAGGAACGGAGAATGTCGAGTTCTCGACGCCGATCCCCGGCGCGCTCTGCCGCACATAGAGCAGGCGGTCTTCGTCGCGATTGGTGAGCGGACGCAACAGCACATCGCGCACGACCGTAAAAATGGCGGCGTTGGCTCCGATGCCCAGAGCCAGCGTCAGGGCGACGGTGATCCACAGCGCGGGAACGCGCCACAGCGATCGCACGGCAATCTTCAGGTCTCGAAAGAATGACATAGCTGCCCTCCGCAGGGCTTGAACAGGCTTTGATCCAGAACTCGGACTTGCCAATTCACGTTGATATCAACAGGGTGGAGTGGATGTCAAGGCCCGGCGGGCCGCTCCCTTCGCCACCACGCTGAGGGCTCGCGACTGCTGTCTCGGCCGCTCCTGCGCAGGGTTCGCAGTTTTCCGTCCTCATCAACCGCTAACTCTCGTTTCCCACAGCTTCTCCACAACATTCCTCTTCCGCTATAGTCAATTCATCCGCTTTCTGCCGCACAATTCCTTCGAAGATCTTTGTCCCAATTCGCGAACTAAGTAAAAAATGGCCAACCCCGGCGATTTCGCGTACACCCTGAAGCAGCAGGCGGACATCGTTCGCGTCATCGGCGATTACGTCAAGCTCAGGAAGTCCGGGGGACAGAACTACATTGGGCTGTGTCCGTTTCATGGTGAGAAGACGCCTTCGTTCTCGGTGCACGCCACGCGGCAGTTCTACTACTGCTTCGGATGTCACGAGAAGGGAGACGTCTTTGCCTTCGTCCAGAAGATCGAGAACATCACCTTCCCCGAAAGTGTCCGCCTGGTGGCGCAAAAGCTGGGCATTGCCGTGCCCAAGGCTGCATACGCCAGTCCGGGCGAAGCCCGCGACGCCCAACTGCGTGGCAAGCTTCTCGACGTTCATGAACGCGCCGTAGCATTTTTCCAGGAATGCCTTCGCCGTCCCGAAGGCGCGCGCGCCCGCGAGTATCTGCAAGGCCGGGGTCTGAACGCAGAAACTATCGCGAAATTCCGCATCGGCTACGCCCCCGATTCCGGCTTTCTGCTCCGCGACCGCCTGAAGAACGAGTTCGACGAAGAAACTCTGCGCGAAAGCGGATTGTTTTCGTGGAAAGACGTTAGTCCCGAGTCCCGAGTCCCGGGTCCCGAGCAAAACCCCGCGAGTCCTGAGTCGCCAGTCCCGAGTCGCGAGCAAAACTCGGGACTCAGGACTCAAGACTCGGGACTCAACATCTACTCCAAATTCCGCAACCGCGTCACGTTTCCGATCGCCAGCGACTCCGGCAAAGTCATCGCCTTCACCGGACGCACCCTCGCTACCGACGAAAAAGCCGGACCGAAATATTTGAACTCGCCCGAGACTGCGATCTACTCCAAAGGCAAAGTTCTCTTCAATCTCGATCTCGCCAAAGAGTGGGCCAAGAAATTCGACTACGCCATCCTGGTCGAAGGCCAGATGGATTGCATCTCCGTTTACGCCGCGGGGTTTCACAACGTGATCGCCAGCTCGGGCACGGCTTTCACCGAACTGCAAGCCAAGCTGCTGGGCCGCTTTACCAAGAATATAGTCGTGAACTTCGATCCCGACACTGCGGGAGCGAAAGCCACAGAGCGTACTCTAGGCCTCCTGATCGAAGAAGAGTTCACGATCAAGGTCCTGACGCTCGAGCAGGGATTCGACCCCGATCTCTACATCCGCCGCAAAGGCAAAGACGAGTACGAAAACGCCCTTCGCCATTCGCAAAAATATTTCGATTACCTGATCGAGCGTGCGCGCACCCAGTTCCCCGTGCGCAATGCCGAAGGCAAAGCCAAAGCGGTGAACTATCTTCTGCCCCACGTGCAACGCATCCCCAGCCGTATCGTGCGCGACGAACTGGCCCACGAGATTGCTCAGAAACTGAATATCGATTCCGCCGTCCTGCGCCAGGAACTTCGTCACGTCGCCGCCACGCGCTCCGCAGCAACCGTAAAAGCTCCCACAGAAGCTCAGGTCACCGATGCCGAGCGCATTCTGATTCGCGCGCTGGCCTCCGCCCGGCAAATGCAACCCGGCGAGGATCACATTTCGACCGGAGGCGGTGCATGGGCCGATAAGGAAGAAGAATTCGATCCCGCCCGCCAGGCCCGTTACGCGCTCGAAAATGAGCCCCTGCATCGCGGCCTTGCAACGGAATCGCTCGTCGACGCACTACTCAATGCAGCGCCGGAAGTTGCCGATGTAATGGAGGTGCCGCAATCGGACAGCGACCGCAGGATGCTAGCCACGATCCTGCTGAAGGAAGACGAGGAACTCACGCCCGAACTGCTGGAGCGCGCCGTGCGCGCCCTCCAAAAGATTCACCTGAAGCGCGAAATGACGCGGGTTCTGGCGGAATTGCGGCTGGACAAAGGAAACGATCCGGACCATCGCAACGAATTGCTGCGCGAACTGGAACGATTCAAGCGCGCCCTGATGGATCCCGGCTTGGCGGATAACGGTTCCAGCGCCGCCGATTAGCGGAGATTGGACGCGAAAGATTAGCCGCGAAACGCTTGAAACAAAAGAGCCAGTTATGCCATCTAAGTATTGAGCGGAGTTGCAGATAAGGGTTCGGAACTTCCAAAACGGCAGGTAACCAATAGACGCCACGGCACTTGCGTGATAGGATTGATGGGTTTGTGCTTCATGCACAACCCTGCGTTACCCCAGATTCCTACCATTGCGACTTTACCACAACGCTCCGCGCGAGCGTAACCGAGTTTTTGAGGACACTTCTTGGCTCTAGACGATAAGTACGACGACATAAAAAAGCTGATCGACACAGGTAAAGAAAAGGGATACCTCACGTATGACCAGGTCAATGACCTCATACCGCATGACGTGCACTCTCCCGAAGACCTTGACGATCTGCTGACCACCATTGGTACGCAAGGCATCGATGTGCTGGAGGGGCCGAAAATGCCCAGCTCCGGCCTCGATAAAAAATTCGAGGATTTAGAAGAAGGCTCCGAGGACGTCGAACTCGACCTCACCCCCGGGGCCATGGAAAAAACCAACGACCCCGTCCGCATGTACTTGCGCGAGATGGGCACCGTGCCCCTGCTCACGCGCGAAGGCGAAGTGGAAATCGCCAAGCGCATCGAGCGCGGCCAGATCCGCGTGCTCAAGGCGCTTTCGCGTTCACCCATCGTGATCCGCGAATTGCTGGCCATGGGCGAGGATCTGAAAAAAGGCGTTCGCTCGATCAAGGAAGTCGTCACCTTCGACGAAGAAGAGATCACCGACGAGATCCTGCAAAATCGCCTGAACGAGTTCACCGGCAAGATCGATGACATGGCCAAGCTTTACAAAAAGGCTGGCCTCCTCGAAGAAAAGTACATCGAGCTTTCGGAAAAGAAACGTCCTAAGGACCATCGCCGCGCGCGCCGGCACCTGGCGCGGGCCATCATCAAAACCTCGCAGGCGGTACGCAAGCTGGGCTTCACTAACAACGAACGCAAGCGCCTCATCGACCGGGTCAACAAAACCGTCGACGGCATGCGTTCGCTCGACCGCCAGGTCAACAACCTGGAGCGCAAGGCCGACGCCACCCGCAGCGAAGAACAAAAAAAAGAGTACCGCCGTCAGGCGCGCGCCATCCGCGCCGAAGTGGAAAAGCTGGAGATTGAAACCGGCGTCTCGTTCCAGGAGCTCAAACGCACGCAGCGCGAGATCATCCAGGGCGACATGGACGCGGAGCAGGCCAAGCGCGAGCTGATCGAGGCCAATCTTCGTCTCGTCGTATCAATCGCCAAGAAATACACCAACCGCGGCTTGCAGTTTCTCGACCTGATTCAGGAAGGCAACATCGGCCTGATGAAAGCCGTGGACAAATTCGAATACCGCCGTGGCTATAAGTTTTCCACTTATGCCACGTGGTGGATTCGCCAGGCCATCACCCGCGCCATCGCCGATCAGGCTCGCACCATCCGCATCCCGGTGCACATGATCGAGACCATCAACAAGCTGATCCGCACTTCTCGGCAGCTCGTGCAGGAACTGGGACGCGAGCCCACCAGCGAAGAGATCGCCAAGCGCATGGATATTCCCGTCGCGAAAGTGAGAAAAGTTCTCAAGATCGCGCAGGAGCCGATCTCTCTCGAAACGCCGATCGGCGAAGAGGAAGATTCGCATCTCGGTGACTTCATCGAAGACCGCGCCGTGGTCTCGCCCGCCGAAGCGGTGATCAACGTGAACCTCAAGGACCAGACCGGACAGGTCCTGCGCACGCTGACCCCGCGCGAAGAAAAAGTAATCAAAATGCGCTTCGGCCTCGAAGACGGCAGCGAGCACACCCTGGAAGAAGTCGGCCAGAGCTTCGCCGTAACCCGCGAACGCATCCGCCAGATCGAAGCCAAGGCATTGCGCAAGCTGCGCCATCCGTCGCGCTCGCGCAAGTTGCGGGCGTTTATGGATGGAGTAAGAGACTAGGACTTTCACCACAGAGACACGGAGAGGTCTTTTGCCTCAGGGTCTAGCGAGGGCGGGAGGTCTGAGTAAAGACTGTTTGGCGAATGTCGTTTGGTGCCTCAAGCCCCGAGTTAACCTCGGGGCTTTTGCTTGTCCAGGAGAATGCCGAAATGACATCAAAACGTCATATTGACATCCCGCTCGGTGTGTCGTAGTCTAACCCATGTATGGCTCGAATCCCTTTCACGCTCCGTATTGATTCGGCGGAACGTGCCGCGCTGGAAAGCCTCAGTAAGATTGAAAAGCGTCCTATCAATCAGTTACTGAACGAAGCCATCAAGAGCTACCTTGGGCGGCAAGGGCAGAAAGAGCGCAGTCTTGAGAGCAATCTGGCAGCTCTTAAAGACTATCGGAAGCGTGATCCAGGATTCCGGCGGGCTATCGCCCAGTTCGTGGAAGCCGAGGCGACTTTCGATGATTCGGTTGAAGGCAAGCCCGTCGAAGGACAGTTTATTGCAGGACAGTTCAGGCCGGCGGGCCCGGTGCAGGCCAAGATCCGAGACCTTCTAGGTGCCTGACTGGGACGAGGACAGTCCACAGTTGCGCGAGAACCTCGCCGGCATTGTCCGTTCTTTTGAGAAACGCGAAACTCCCAAACTGGAATCGGCACGACATTGGCACATCCTAGTTATGAAAGATCTGGATGTGCCCGACCCGCGATTTGTTGGCGCGTTCCGTGGCGAACCGGGTCTCGAAAACACGCAAGTGAAGGTTGGCTTGCATTATGGAATGGGCTCTGGCGAAGTTGCCGAGGCATTGCGCCGGTTTGAGGCCAAGCTCCAAAGATTGGTCAAAGAACTGGATGCGTTGTCGCCGCCGGGCGAGGAACTGGACCGCGACCGTCTCGAAGCAATAATCGATGTTTGTGCGTGGGTGCATGCCGAGTGGGTGCGCATTCATCCATTTGCCAACGGAAACGGCCGCACGGCACGCCTTTGGGCCAACAGCGTCGCCATGCGTTACGGTCTGCCGCCTTTTGTGCGGCTGCGTCCGAGGCCGAACGCAGGTTACGAGTCCGCGGGCGCAAGGGCAATGGAGGGCGAGTGGGAAGCAACTGCGGCGGTGTTTCGGCAATTGCTGGAGGAATTTTTGGCGGGGATCTAGATCGGAGCAGGAAGCTCGCTTTATTGTTTTCTGTGCGCCTACGCGCCAGATTAGAACCTGGACCAAGGCGGGTTAACGATTTGAATGACGTAGGCCACTGAGCCCGAGACTAGAGCTCACCATCGGCGTCGATTCAATGAGCGGCACGCGGCTGAGTTTTCCTCAAGCTTCCACAAAGAAGGTGCTTCCTCCACAGGTTGTTCACAAGTGTGTGCGTGTTTTTTGTTGCGATGTGGAAAGGGCGGGAGCAAAGTGAACACATCGAACGTGAGTTCCTGAAGCTTGCCGGATGATTGCGGCGAAGCCAGCGGCGACCGGCGATTTACGAGGGTGAATTGCCGGGGGATATTCCAGAAGCGCGCGTGAGTGCGCGGATGGTGCCCGGGCGTTGCGGCCTTTCCCCAGATTGCTCTTTGAGCGACGGGGCCGCTGGCAGCAGCAGAAGGTTGCGCGGACGCGATCTAGATCTTGCGATTCAGTGATTGCGAATGCGCCGCCCGCTCCGCCGAACGCAGCGCTCTTGAGTGCCGCGGGAGGATGAGCGTCATCCCACCGCTTCGCGGTGGAAAAAGGCGAATCAGGATCTCCACGAACATGCGGCTCGGGTGGCTGGCCCGAGCCGCATTTATTTGTCTGCGATTTGCATCTTGTGTTTCGTCTTTTGTTCTCCTAGACTAAAAATTACTTTTTCACAATCGAAATATATTTTATTGCGGCTGGGTTTTCCGCAGGATGCGCTTCGCATTCACAAGACGCTTGCGTTTAGTGTTCCGATGCGCTTAACAGTTCGAAAAGAAGAACAACTTTGGCGACGACCGATTACAGCATCAGCACTCTTCCCGCGAATGTAGAAGCGGAGCGCTCGATTCTGGGCGCGATCCTGCTCGACAACTTTGCTTACAACCAGGCGGCTGAGCATTTGCGGGTCGAGGATTTTTCGCTCGATTCGCACCGGCGAATTTATTCGCGCATGGTCGATTTGCAGGAGTCGTCGCGGCCCATCGACATGATCACGCTGATCGAGGAGTTGGATCGGCACAAAGATTTGCAGGCCATCGGCGACGTTGCTTACGTCTCCAGTCTTCTCGATGGCGTTCCCCATCGGCCGAGCATTGAGCAGTATGTCAAGATCGTTCGCGACAAGGCACTGCTGCGGGGGTTGATTCACGCGGCAAATGCGGCGATTGCGGAGGCCGTGGATCGGCCTGACTCCGCGGAAGAAGTTCTCAGCGAAGCGGAAGCCGCGATCTTTCAGCTCTCGGAAAAGCGCATTGGACGCGGCTTTATGGGCATCCAGGAGATTGTCCGCGAATCGTTCGGGTCGGTCGATGCGTTATTGCAACGCGGGCAGCGGATCACTGGCCTGGCCACGCATTACGTCGATTTGGACGAGATGACCAGCGGATTGCAGCGATCGGACCTGGTGATTATTGCGGCGCGGCCTTCCATGGGCAAGACGGCTTTTGCCATGAACATCGCCGAGAATGCGGCGGTTGAAGATCAGCAGGTCGTAGGAGTGTTTTCGCTGGAAATGTCGCGTGAAGCGTTGCTGATGCGCTTGCTGTGTTCGCAAGCGCGAGTCGACGCCCACAAGATGCGCACCGGATCGCTGTGGCAGGACGACACGCGCAAAGTGGTGCGCGCCATGGAGCAACTGGCGCACGCTCCGATTTATATCGACGACACGCCGGGAATTTCGTTGAGCGAGATGCGGGCCAAAGCGCGGCGTCTGAAGCAGTCTGCCGGCAAACTGGATTTGATCATCGTCGATTACTTGCAGTTAATGTCGGGCGGGGCGAAACGCTTTGAAAATCGTACGCAGGAAGTTTCCGCGATTTCGCGTGGATTGAAAGCGCTGGCGAAAGAGATGAGCGTGCCCGTGATTGCGCTTTCGCAGTTGAGCCGCGCGCCGGAAAGCCGTGGCGGAGACCATCGTCCCCAACTGGCCGATCTGCGCGAATCGGGATCGATCGAGCAGGACGCCGATCTTGTGATGTTTATCTTCCGCGAAGAAGTTTACAAGCAGGATGATCCCGCGCTGCAAGGCCGCGCCGACATCATTATTGCCAAACAACGCAACGGCCCCATAGGAAGAGTGCAGCTCGCATTCCTCAAAAACTGCACTAGATTCGAGACATTGGCAGAAGGCGGACTGGCCCCTGAAGAATCTTAAGACGCTACATGAAACCCTGTAGAACCTCATCGGTAAATACCTTAGGAATAGGGACTTGCGGGGTGGCGATTTCGAACCGTTTTCGCTGCTGGCGGGTCTGTGGAAAGCTTGTGGAATTGAAAACCTGCAATTCCAATTTCTTTCGGCAATTCCCACCGGTTTCGTTTCGGGCCTGATTTCTTTCCTTTTAAACGGCTGAGTAGTAATCAGTTAGGCAATTCATCCGGCATTAACATGGCGAGCCGCGATGTTTGGCCCAATTCGGTCCGTTTGGGAGATTTGCACATTTCGGGTAAAAGCACACGAGGGCATTCTTTCGCGGATTTCCGAGATTGAAACCGAATTGCTGCAGCATCGAAGCCTCGCAGGCCGCAAATAGCATGATCTTTTGAATCGCTTTTCTGAATGCGGCCGGACCACCGGACACTGCCCTTGATTGCCATTCCCGACCGCCGTCTTGGGGCGCCGCGGCCATGACTTGCCAGCCAGCGGCATTTTTCGTACCTTTATGGAGATGGAGATTCAGTTCACGCCCGAGCAGGAAGCGCAACTTGTGCAGGTTGCGGCTAAGGCCGGCACCGCTCCCGAGCGGGTGGTCGCCAATGTTGTCGAGCGTTATTTGGGCGAAGAGGCTCGCTTCCTTACGGCGGTGGAAAAAGGAATCGCGGCAGCCGACCGGGGTGAATTTATCGAAGAAGACGAAATGGACGCACGACTGGAAGCAATGTTCAAGCCTTGATGCGTATTCGTTGGACTCTTCCCGCCGCCGATGATCTTGAAAACATCCTGACCTACCTGCAACAAAATCACCCGCATTTTGCAGAATCCACTGTGCGCACAATCTACCGGCGCATTCGCCTTCTGAAAACTTCTCCGAACCGGGGCAGACCGGGCCATCGCAGCGACACAAGAGAGCTAGCCCTTACGCCTCTGCCATACGTTGTCGTCTATTCCGTGAAAGCGGAAGCTGTCGAAATCTGCACATCTACCACGGCGCGCAAGACTGGCGCTGAACTCTGAGGGGTTAAAGACCCCCGCCTCTCTGGTGGGTAAGTGCCGGCTCAGTTGCTATCTTCGCCGACTTTGAGCACGGCCAGGAAAGCTTCCTGCGGAATGTCGACCCGGCCGATCCGTTTCATGCGCTTCTTGCCTTCTTTTTGCTTTTCGAGCAGCTTGCGTTTGCGGGAAATATCGCCGCCGTAGCATTTGGCAATCACGTTCTTGCGGATGGCGGAGACGGTTTCGCGGGCGATGATTTTTGCTCCGATGGAAGCCTGAATCGCCACTTCAAACATTTGCCGGGGAATCAGTTCGCGCATTTTCGAGACCAGGGCTTTGCCGCGGTCGTAGGCGAAATCGCGATGAACGATGATGGAAAGCGCGTCTACCGGTTCGCCGGCGACGAGGATGTCCATCTTGACCATGGGCGACTCCCAATAGTCGGCGAGGTGGTAGTCGAGAGACGCGTAGCCCCGCGAGACGGACTTGAGGCGATCGTAGAAGTCGAGCACGATTTCGTTGAGCGGCAATTCGTAATGCAGCATCACGCGCGAGGAACTGACATACTCGAACGTTTTCTGCTTGCCGCGCTTGTCTTCGACCAGCTTCAAAATGCCGCCAACATATTCTTCGTTGGTCAGGATGGTTGCCAGAATCACGGGCTCCTGAATGTTGGCGATCTCGCTGGGGTCGGGCCAGCGGGAGGGATTGTCGACTTCGATCAATTTCCCATCGGTGAGCGTGATTTTGTAGCGGACGCCGGGCGCGGTGGTGATGAGTTCCAGCGCGAACTCTCGCTCCAGGCGTTCCTGAATAATTTCCATGTGGAGCAGGCCGAGAAAGCCGCAGCGAAAACCGAAGCCCAGTGCGACGGAACTTTCCGGTTCGAAGAAGAATGAGGAATCATTCAGGCGAAGTTTTTCCAGCGCCTCGCGCAGGCGGGTGTGCTCGTGCGAGTCCACGGTATAGAGGCCGGCGAACACCATGGGCTTGATTTCTTCGAAGCCGGGAAGCGCTTCGATTGCTGGATTGCCGTCGTGGGTTATGGTGTCGCCGATTTTTGTGTCGGCGACGTTTTTGATATTGGCGATGATGAAGCCGACTTCGCCCGCGACGAGTTGCTCGATCTCGACGGGCTTGGGCGTGAGCACGCCGAGAGTTTCGGCGTCGAACGTGGTGCCGTTCCACCAGAGGCGGATGCGATCGCCTTTTTTCAGCGTGCCCTGGAAGACGCGGGTGAGCACGATGACGCCCCGGTAAGGATCGAACCAGGAATCGAAGACCAGCGCCTGGAGCCGATTGTCGGGATTTCCCTTCGGCGGCGGAACCCGCTTCACGATGGCTTCGAGAACCTCGGGCACGCCCTGACCGGTCTTGGCGCTGATGAGAACTGCGTCGGAAGCGTCGAGGCCGACCGCGCCTTCGATCATCTCTTTGGTGCGCGGAATGTCGGCGCTTTGCAGATCGATTTTGTTGATGACGGGAATAATTTCCAGGCCGTGATTGATCGCGAGATAAGAATTAGCCAGCGTCTGCGCTTCGACTCCCTGCGAGGCGTCAACAACCAGCAATGCACCTTCGCAGGACGCCAGCGATCGCGAAACTTCATAAGAAAAATCCACGTGGCCAGGAGTGTCAATGAGATTGAGTTGGTAAGTTTCGCCGTCGTTCGCGATGTACGCCATTCGTACCGCGTGGGCTTTAATGGTAATGCCCCGTTCGCGCTCCAGGTCCATGGAGTCGAGCACCTGGGCCTGCATCTCGCGCGCAGTGAGCGAGCCAGTCAGCTCCAGCAGGCGGTCGGCCAGCGTAGATTTACCGTGGTCGATGTGCGCGATGATCGCGAAATTTCGGATGTGGGATGCGTCCATGGGGCTGGGCTAGTCGTTACGGCCTGATTCTTAATTCTAACAGGCAAAGACACCTCGGAATCCGTCGCCATTTAACATGTAAGCATGAAAGAAGAGCCTTTCAGCGCGATCGACCACGTGCAACTCGCGATGCCCTCGGGGGAAGAGGAACAAGCGCGAGCCTTTTATTGCCGCGTGCTCGGCATGGCGGAAATTCCCAAGCCCGTGGATCTGGCGAAGCGCGGTGGTTGCTGGTTTGCCAGTGGTGATGTGCAGCTTCATCTGGGAGTGGAAGCCGCTTTTCGTCCGGCGAAGAAGGCGCATCCGGCGGTGCGATGCCGCGATTATCGAACGCTCACTTCGCATTTGCGTGCCGCGGGAATCGAAGTGATAGAGGATGAAAATATTCCCGGGGTTCGCCGTTGCCATGTTTTCGATCCTTTTGGAAACAGGTTGGAATTGATCGACGGATGACGGCAAGAACAGTTCTTAGCTGCCGGTTCTCCGTTCTCGGTAAAATCGAATTCGATGCTTGTTCTCGCTTCGGCTTCGCCCCGCCGTCAGGAACTTCTGCGCAACGCGGGGATTGCGTTTATCGTTCAGGCTTCGGGAATCGATGAAACTCCGGTTAAAGGCGAATCGCCGCGGAGTTGCGCGGAGCGGCTGGCGCGCGATAAGGCACGTGCGATCTCCCGCATTCGTCCCGAAGACTACGTGCTGGGTGCGGACACGATTGTGGTCGTGGGTGAGCAGATGCTAGGCAAACCTCGCGACGCAACGGATGCCGTGCGCATGTTGCGGATGCTTTCGGGTCGCACGCATGAGGTGATTACGGGAGTGTGCGTGATAAAACCAGTGGCCGGTGGGAAGTGGTCAGTTGCCAGTGAAGACGTGCGTTTTGAGAGCACGCTGGTCACGATGGGATCTTTGTCTGACGAGGAGATTCACGCTTACGTCGCCACCGGCGAGCCGATGGATAAAGCGGGAGGATATGCGATTCAGGGCATCGCATCGCGTTGGATTCCGCGGATTGAGGGCGAGTACAGCAATGTGATGGGGCTGCCGGTTTCGCTGGTTTACCGGATGTTGCGGGAAGCGAGTGCTTTGTAGATCGAGTATCGCAGTGTGACTACTAGACTTTCTTATCTTCCGGCTTGTCCGGCTTGGGAGCCTCTCCATCTTTCATGGAGGACTTGAAGTTGCGGATACCTTCGCCCAGGCCCTTGCCCAGCGCGGCGAACTTGCCGGTGCCGAAAACTAATAGCGCGATGCCAATGATCAAGATGATGTGCAGCGGCTGAAAAAGTCCTTCTCCCATAATTCCTCCACAGGGTTGCGGTCGCTCCGGCGAGCGCTATTCAGACCGCCTGAAACCTTGGGAAAATTCTAGGCTTCCTTGGGGGTAGAGTCAAAGCTGGCCTCGTATTGGTATGGCTCACTTTTGGAATTTCGCACTTCGAAGACGTCATCCCGAAAGCCGGCGCACTTCAGCCGGCTGAGGGATCTTGCGTGGGCTGTCCCAGCATTACTGCACGCGAGATCCCTCACTACGCCAGAAAGCGGCTCCGTTCGAGATGACGCCCCGTGTGGACGACACCAAGAATTTTCAAACTGAGCGACTACGTACGCGTTCGGATTGCGCGCTTGCGATCACCAGAAGGGCCGGAGAGAGTCTATTCTGGAAGCAACGCTCGTGGAGGTCCCAGCCATGTTTAAGGCTCGTGTTTTATCGCCGATTTTATTTGGGATGTTTCTCGCATTCTTCTTCCTGCAACCATCCGCAACAGATATTTTCGCGCAGGATTCGCAAACTCCTTCGCCGGCCGGGCAGCGCAAGACCAGCGAACCTTACACCGGAGATCTTTCGATATTCGATGCGCCGGGGCGGGATCAGCGGCTTCAGATCGACCGGGTAATGGATATTCTCGGCGTCGTTCCGGGGAAGACTGTCGCGGACATCGGGGCGGGCTCTGGCTGGTTTACGGTGAGGGCGGCCCGCCGCGTGGGCACGGGAGGATTGGTCTATGCGGTGGATATCAATCCTGCGGCGATAAAGTATATTCATGGCCGCGCGAAAAAAGAGCGGCTGAAGAATGTGAAGACCATTCTCAACAAGGCCGACGATCCTATGTTGCCCGCAGGTTCGGTCGATGCGGTTTTGTTGCTGAAGACATATCACGAGGTCGCGGAGCCGGTGGTCCTGCTGCGCAATCTTCGGGCATCGCTGCGGCCGGGAGCGAAAGTTGGCATCATTGACCGCAACGGCAATGGCGAGAACCACGGAGTGAGCCGCGAGGTTGTGCTGCGCGAGGCCGGTGAAGCCGGATATAAGCTGCTGGATCAGTATGACTTTGTGAAGGCCGACCAGATGGATTATTTCCTGGTCCTCACTCCGAACTAGTCCCGTGTTGCGAGTCCTGAGTCGCGAGCAGAATCACAGTCTCAGGACTTGGGGCTTTTTTTTCTCAGGAATTCTCGATCATGCCTGCAAGCAGCAGCGCCCGGCGAGGCAATTCGGAAATCTCGATGTATTCGTGAACCGCGTGGGCGCCGTCGCCAACGCCTCCCATGCCGTCGAGCGTAGGAATGCCGATGCCGGCGGTGAAGTTGCCGTCGGAGCCGCCGCCCACCGCGGCCTCTTCCAGATTCCAATCGATTTGCTGCGCCAGTTGCCGCGCTTGCCGGTAAAGAGCCGCCACACCGGCGGTGCGCTCCATGGGCAGGCGATTGACGCCGCCGGTGATTTCGAGTTTGCAATGGCGATCGAAGGGTTTGAGTGAGCGCAGCTTGCGATCGAGTTCGGCCGCCTGCTTCGCCTTTTTGATTCTCACGTCGATCACGGCGGAAGCTTCCGCGGCGATCACGTTGCTGCGGGTGCCGCCCCGAATCACGCCGGGGTTTACGGAGATTCCGTTTTGCAGGTCGTTGAGCGTGCCGATGGCGGCGATTTGACGCGCGAGTTCGAAAATGGCGCTGTGGCCTTTGGAGGGATCGAGGCCTGCATGCGCTGCGATGCCGCGCACTATGAGCTTGTATTCGCCCACGCCTTTGCGCGCGGTCTTCACCGCACCGCGAAGTCCGGCGGCGGGTTCGAGCACGAACACGGCGGCGGATTTTCGGGCCAGCGATTCGGTGATGGCGCGCGAGGAGTGGCTGCCCACTTCTTCGTCGGAAACCAGAAAAATGGTAACTGGCCGCGGCAGCTCGCCGTGCCGGATTTGCAACTCTTCAATCGCGTGCAGCATCAAGGCGATGCCCGATTTCATATCGAAAACGCCGGGACCGTACAAACGTCCATCGGCGATTTTGCAGGGCATGCTGCCCAGGGTGCCGAGTGGGTAGACCGTATCGAAGTGGCCGAGGAGCAGAACCGGCTTGGTCTTTTTGCTTCCGGGGAAATCAACCTGCAAGTGGTTGCCGTATTCTTTGGCGCGGTGCAGGCGCGGCGTGCCTCCCAGGGCACGAAACTTTTCGGCCAACAGTGCGCCGATGCGATCGGCGGCGGGCTTATCGTGGCTGGGAGATTCGACTTCGACCAGGCTGCGAATCAGGCAGACGATTTCTTGCTGGCGGGATTCGAAATATGCCAGGCGTTGCCGCCATGCGTCTTGCGGATCGCTGTCGAGAACGCTGGTGGGATTCTTGCCGACTGTCTTCTTGCGGATCGTTCTGCTCACGGCCATAGTCTTGATTGTCGCAGACCAGCAGAGTCGTTTGTCCGCGAGTAGCGCCCCCGTCCCGGCAGGATCCCGGCGCTACTTGCTCAGTGGCGCGGCCTGCGGCGTACAGTATAATCTTCAGGCTGTTTGAGATACTCCATGACTGAGAGCACTCCTCCTGAGTTCCAAGGTTCGTCCGGCGAGAGCAAGGGCGGCCTGGACATTCACGACATTCTCAAGATTTTGCCGCACCGCTATCCTTTTCTGCTGATTGATCGCGTGCTGGAGTTGAAGCGCAAAGAACGCATCGTCGCAATCAAGAATGTCACGATCAACGAGCCGTTCTTTGTCGGCCACTTTCCCGGCCTGCCGATCATGCCCGGCGTGCTGATTGTGGAAGCCATTGCCCAGGCGGGCGGGGCGCTGCTGCTGACCGAAGTTGAAAATCGCGCCGACAAAGTCATGGTGTTCACGGGAATCGAGCGCGCGAAATTCCGCCGTCCCGTAAGCCCCGGCGATCAACTGCGGCTGGAAGTCGAAGTGAAGGGCTGGCGCGCGGTGCCGGGGATGGTCGCCGCCAAGATGCACGGCGAAGCCTATGTTGGGACGAGGCGCGTGGCCGAGGCCACGGTTTCCTGCCAGCTCATCGACAGTTCGCGCGGGCGCGGATCGAGCCGTGATGAGAGCGCAGAATGACGCCGTCCGAGATCCCTCGCCCCGCTGGTAAGAACGCGGGGCTTCGGGATGACGCCATTTGGAAGGCACCGAAACTAACCCAAGTCCCGTTTTTCCAGTCTGCATGAATATTCATCCCACGGCCGTCATCGATCCGCGCGCCAAAGTTCCCACCTCGTGCAAAGTCGGCCCCTACTGCGTGATTGGAGCTGAGGTTGAACTGGGCGAGGGTTGCCGCCTTGTCTCGCACGTTGCCATCGAAGGGCCAACCATCATCGGCTCCGATAATGCGTTCTTTCCTTTTTGCGCCATCGGCATGGCGCCGCAGGATGTGACTTACAACGGCGAAGCCACGCGGTTGGAGATCGGCGCCCACAACGAGATTCGCGAGTGCGTGACCATCAATCGCGGCACGCTGAAGGGCGGCGGACTGACCAAAGTGGGCAGCCACATTCTCATCATGGCCTACACGCACATCGGGCACGACAGCGTGATCGGCGACCATGCGATGCTGGTGAACGGCGCGACGCTGGGCGGTCACGTGACGGTCGAGGAGTGGGCGGTAGTAGGCGCGCTGTGCCCGGTGCACCAGTTCGTACGCATCGGCGCGCATGCTTATGTCGGCGGCGGCACCACGATTACGCAGGACGTTCTGCCGTTTTCCATGACTTCGGCCGCGCGCAACACGCATGCCTATGGGCTGAACAAAGTGGGACTGGAGCGCCGCGGATTCTCGAAAGAGCGTATCGGCAAGATTCATCATGCGTACAAGATTCTGCTGGCTTCGAAGATGAATACTTCGCAGGCGCTGGCGAAACTGAAGGCTGAGGCGGATGTCGGGAAAGATGTGGAGATGCTGGTGCGGTTTATTGAGGGGGCGGAGCGCGGAGTGATCAAGTAAGAGTCAGTTTTGCAAAAGTAGATCCCAATGAGTGTAAGGGTGACGTTTCAACAGCTACGCGGTCCCCAAGCATAAGGTTAGCGTATGGCTAATCGGTAGTCCTTGCCTGCTGCCGTGACGAGCCACGGTCTGTCATAAGAGCCGTCGGCGACTGTCTTAAGAGTCGCGCTGCGGGATACGTCCTGATTCAGCCCTGTCATCGTCACCCAGAATTGTTGCTGATCGTCCGTCACACAGTAGTAGATCACTCCCGGCTCCTGAGAAAGACTTGCGATCTGTGGTCCTGAAGCGTTATTGACGACCACGACTTGATAAAGCAAACGCACTCCCCGCTTCGCGTAATCGCTTTCCAACGGCGGCGCACTGACGCGGTATTGCCACGCTGCTGGCCCGCTTTTCAGAGCGTCGAAAAATTCGGCTCGGTCCTTTGGAAATCTGTGATGCGACTCATACCAAACCCGAAGGAAGGAACCTGTGGCACTTAGATAGTTCGTGTCGTCCATCAAGCTGCGTTGGACATGAGGCGTTCCGTCGGGAATGTAAACTAATGTCGCTAAGCCGAGTACTACGGGAGCAAGAAATATGAGGCCGTAAAAGCTCCTGCGTAATGCACCATATACGCTGCAAAAAACGCTCAACGCTCCGGTGCTACCGAGCACAATAGCAGCCAGAAGATATGGGTACGCAACGTAGAAGACGTCCGCTGTGTGTATGCGAATCCAACAGCTAAAGAGGTACAAGCCGAATATCAGCGCCGGAAGGGACAGCAGTCCGGCGAAGACGGCAAGAATTAAATTAACGGTCTTGTGGACGGTGCTTCGCACTATAAGTAATTTACACCTCGGAACTCTAACGGCAAGATTACTGTCGTCAATAGGCCATCACGCTCGTTGAAGTTCGGAACGCGATGCCATTCCTTCGCTGATGCCCTCAACACTCGATCGCCAATGCTAGACTGATTCCGCATCGGTCACTTGGCCGCCTCAATCCATGCTCTCCCAGAAAGAAAAACTGGGCCTCATCGCCGGCAACGGTAAGTTTCCTTTCCTCGTGCTCGATGCTGCGCGGGCTCAGGGTTACGAAGTTGTCGTCGCCGCCATTAAAGAAGAGGCGTTTCCCGAGATCGAATCCCGCGGTGCGGCGTCGGTCGACTGGCTGTCGCTGGGCGAGCTTTCACGGCTTATCGAGACTTTCAAACAACAAGGCGTGACGCGCGCCGTGATGGCGGGACAGGTGAAGCATAAGCAGATTTTTTCCGCGATCCGTCCCGATTGGCGGTTGGCCAAGCTTCTGCTGTCGCTGACTACTCGCAATACTGACGCGCTGCTCGGCGCTGTTGCCGGGGTGTTGGGCGACGAAGGCATCACGCTTGAAAGCTCGACGTGGCTGCTGGAACCGCTGCTGGTCAAGGCCGGAGTGCGAACGCGGCGCGCGCCCACCGAACAGGAGCAAAAGAATATCGACTACGGCCGCGTGGTTGCGCGGGAGCTTGCGCAGCATGACATTGGGCAGACGGTGGTCATCGCGGAAGCGGCTTGCGTTGCCGTGGAAGCCATGGAAGGCACCGACGCCACCATTCAGCGCGCGGGAGAGATTATGCGGTCGCTGCATGGAGACGCATCCACGCTCAGCCGCGCGCTCACGGTGGTAAAGATCGCCAAACCCAATCAGGATATGCGTTTTGATGTGCCCGTCATCGGACTGAAGACGACTGAAGTGATGCGCGCCGCGGGCGCGAGTTGCCTGGCGCTGGATGCCGAAAAGTGCTTGCTGCTTGATGGAGAAAAGATCATCGAGGCGGCCGACGCCGCGGAGATTGCGATTGTCGCAAATAACATTGTGGGACTGCGAGAAAAAAGCTCTTAACCGCAAAGCTCGCTAAGAACTGCCACGAAGGACGCAAAGAAGCATGGAGGTATCGCAATCTGGCC
>Ga0209010_1000147_pt1 | contig 26449 bp, 21 predicted proteins | sample BlaSpr_A8_OM1_O3_FD_187985 | JGI IMG/M metagenome (GOLD analysis project Ga0209010, IMG submission 187985) | Forest soil microbial communities from Thunder Bay, Ontario, Canada - Black Spruce, Ontario site 2_A8_OM1_O3 (SPAdes) (version 2) | ecosystem: Environmental > Terrestrial > Soil > Boreal...
CAGTACGTGCAAAGCGAGCTGCAGACCGAGCCCCAGGCCGAGCGTGTACATCGAAATAAATCCACCTGCCTGCAGGGCGCTGTAGTCCTGGACGAAGCGCAGGTATTGCGGCACGACATAGAGGCCGGCGCCGAAGAACGCTCCCACGATTAAAATCACCAGAAAGAAGGCGCGCAGGGAAGCGGTCCGAACGATCATGCGCAAATGAAGCACAGGCACCGTGTTTTCGGGGCGGTAGTCCCACCAGAGAAAGGCGATAAAGAAAATGGCAGAGGCGAGCAGAACGCCAGCAATCCAGTTCGACTGTAGCCACAGATCGCGCTCGCCGCGGCTGGTGGCAGTTTCCAGGCAGGCGAGCGAGGCAATTAGCAGAAACGCGCCCCACAAATCAACGTGGCTCTCTTTCCTGCGCTGAAACAAACGACCGGGTGGAACAATTTTCCAGATAAGAAAAGCGCCGATCGCCAGAAAGGGAAAATCAATCAGGAAGGCATAATTCCAGTGAAACGTATCGGTGATCCATCCCATGACGGCCGGATACGGGACCTCAAAGGCAGAAAGAACCAGGTAAAGCCGGGTGACCGCCGCGATTCTCGATTTGCCGGGAAACAACACCCCGGAGAGGATGACGACGCGCACCAGAAACGCGCCGCCGCCGAATCCCATAATCAAGCGGGAAACCAGCAGTTGCGTGAGACTTCCTGTGCTCAGCACGCAGCCCAGCGCTCCCACGGCATAGACTGCGATGCTCAACAGCAAGTGACGCTTGGTGCCTATAACGCGCGTCATCCAGTACGCCAGTGCTATGGAGCAGAGGTAGCCCACGTTATAAAGAATGATCACCCAGCTGATTTCATCGGAGCTGGCGCCTACGTTGCCCTGCATGTCCGGGAGGAACACGTTGATGGAGAGGCGGTTGGATATTTCGATCGCGGCGACCATGCCAACGGTCAGGAGTATGGCCATGCGGCGCCCGTACGATATGGTCGACAGAATGCTGCCCAGGAACCGTTCCTCTTCGAGTTCCCAGGATTCTGGGGCACTACGACTTAGATAGCTCATTGCGCTTGTTCACCGGGAGCGAGTGTAAATCGTCGCTTCCACATTCATGCCGGGCCGCAGCACGAGATTCGGATTTTTGTTCGGCGTCACCAGAATTTTCACCGGAATACGCTGCACGACTTTGATGAAATTTCCGGTGGCGTTTTGCGGGGGCAGCAAGGCCTGCCGCGAACCGGCGGCTCCTGCAATGGAATCGACCCGGCCTTCGAACTCTTCGCGGTAGGTATCCACGTGAATGCGAACCCTCTGACCGGGGGCGACGTTTTCCAGTTGCGTCTCCTTGAAATTCGCGGTGACGTAGACCTGGTCGAGAGGGACGATGGTGAAAAGCAATTGCCCGGGTGAAACGTACTGGCCCAGGTCCACGGACTTCTGGGTGACTTGTCCGGTGATGGGGGCGGTGATGTGCGTGTAGGCTAGATTCAGCTCGGCTTGTTGCAGCGCGGCTTTGGCGCGCTCGACGGTGGCTAGCGCGGATTTGTAGCTAGCTTCGGCGATGGGGACTTGCTGCTCGCGAGCTTTGGTCTCCATGAATTGAGATTCGGAGCGCGATACGCGGGCCTGTGCGGAACGCGCGTTGGCGCGGGCAATCAGCACGGCTTGCTGCGCGGCGGAAAGCTGCTGTTCGGCAGCGGCGAGATCGCTTTTCGCGACGCGCGCGGTTGCGTCCACGGCGTCAAATTGATATTTGGAGACGTCGTCGGTGCCGAGCAAAGGTGTGTAACGGGCTAGATCGCTTTGCGCGCGATCGTTCGTGGCGTGCTTGGCGGCGACGTTCGCTTCGGCGACTTGGAGATTCGCGGTGGCGGACTGTTCGAGTTGCGCCTGGGAACTCACGTAATCTGCGGCATCGGATTCCTTCTGATGGGCGGCTCCGCTGGTGCTGTGAGCGGTGGTTGCGCGCGTCAGGCCGATTTGGATTTGTGCGGAGTTTGCCTGGGCTTCGGCAAACTCGAGGTTGGCTTTGGCCTGTGCCACTTCGGCTTCATATTCTCGGGGATCGACCTGCACCAGGAGGTCGCCTGTCTTGACCGCAGTATTGTCGTTGATGAGCAGGTCGACGACGTAGCCCGGAACCTGCGGAGCGACGGCGGTGATGTGGCAATCCACTTGGGCGTCGTCGGTGGTGACGCGGCCGTTGAATATGTACCAGGCGACTGCGAGCGCGATGAGCACGACGAGCACAGCGCCCTTTACGATGGGAGGCAGATCTTGCAGCCAGCGGCGCAAGGAAAAAGATTGCTGCGGAGTCGGCAACGCGGCAGCAGGAGCGGCTGCGGCGGGTTGCGGCGTTGGCGGTAGGGGCGGCGTTGGCGTGGAGCTCATGATCCGGTTCACCTTTCACTTCGTATACATGGCTTCGATCTCGCCGGTCGAGCGGGCGAGTGATGCGCGAGACAAATTGAATTGATACAGTGCGCCGATTTGATTGTCGCTGGCGCGAGCCAGAGCGTCCTGTGCGGTGATGACTTCGACGTTGGTGGTGACACCGGCCGCAAAACGGCGCTGCGCCTGCGCGACTTCCTCCTGAGCCAGCTTAAGACCTAAATTCGCGACATCCACGGAATTTCTCGCGGCCCTGAGTTCATCGAGCGAGGATTTTACTTCATTGACGATTTGCGCTTCCAGCTGGCGGCGAGTTTCCGCGACGTGCTGCTCTTCCAGCTTGGCGCGGGCTTCTTCGGCGCGGATGCGCCCGCCGGTGAAAAGTGGAAATTGCACCGAGAGCTCGTAGGTGTAAGCCGGAATGCCATTGCCAAAGCGGGATCCCTGATAGAACCAGAATCCGGAGAAATCCAGTTGCGGAAGGCGCTGTTCGCCTGCCGCATCTGTCGTCAACTTAGCGATGCGCTGCTGCGAATTTAGCGAACGAATCTCCGGGCGCATGGTTAACGCCTGGTTGAGCAGAGTTTCTTTTTCCAGGGCGGGGAGATCGTAGAAATCGAGGTGGTCGGTGACTTCCAGATCCTGGTCGCGAGGAAGATCGAGCAGAGCGGCCAAGCCGTACTTGGTGGTGTGAGTGAGCGTTTCGGCATCAATCAGATTCTGGCGCTCGTTCTGCAGTTCGACGTTGGCCCGCACCGTGTCTATGTTCAGTCCGACGCCGGTTTTTTGCAGCTCGGTGGCCTGCTCGTAGAGGCGCTCGGCGAGCGCGACACGGGCGTTCGCGGCGTCGCGCGTGGCTAGGGCGCGAAGAATCTGCAGGTATTGATCCACCACGGCATTTACCACAATTTCGCGCGTCGTTTGTTCGTCGGCGCGCGCCTGGTGGGTGCCTTCGCGGCCGATCTGGTATCCGCGAATTTGCTGGAAGTTCAGGATCGATTGCGAAAAAGTGGGGCCCGCTTCGATGATCTGAAACGGGCCGAGCTCTGCGGGCTTGGGTGCACGCTCGATGCTTTGCACGTTGTACTGGTTGAGCGAGCCGGAAGCGGAGATGCCCGCGTGAGGAAGCAAAGCCGCGCGGGCGATCTGACTATTGCGATCGCTTTCAGATACCAGGAGTTGCGCGATGACACGCTGGGGATTCTGCTTTAGCGCGAGCTGCACGGTTTGTTTCAAGGTGAGTTGCAACGGAGCGGGGGCGGCCGCGGGCTGCTGCTGCGCGGCAGAAACCAGCGGAAACATCACCTGCAGAACTGAGGCGAGCAGGACAAATATTTGCCGGTGACGCGCGGCCATTGATAAACCTCCCAAATGCTCGAACAGGAGCCGGACGATTCTATCCTTTTTTGTGGACTGTGCGCCTGCCTGGCGCAGGGCGCGACTGCCGGCAGACGGCGGAGCCGTCACGAGTGCGGACGCGGTTGCAGGTGCGGGCTCCCTGTCCGAATGCAACCGACGGGCGCCAGGGACGTGGCGCATACGTCACGGCGATGCTAGTTCTAACCTTATGGGATTTGCGGAAGTGATAAAAACGAAGCAGTAGTTCTGAACCAGCTGGACCTGGGATCACCTCTCGCTTTGGGCGCTTGCCAGAGTTGTGCAAGCGCTCGAACTTCCCAAGATGTAACCCCCTTCGACAAACGCTGGACCCCTGCGCACCTCTGCGCGCCTGGTGTCGCCGTACTCATTTGGGCGGTGTCATGCGGGATTCCGAGCCGGATAGCGGCGCTCGGTGCGCCCCGCAGGAGCGATGGCAACAAAGTGTGCGGATCCCACAGCCGGGACAGCCCGGCCGTTGCGGTGATTACAAAATCAGAGCGGACCAGGACGAACCGTGATGAAAACCAGAGCCGGACGGCAAGGTTCGCGCAGCGGGAAATTCGCGGTCGAGCTCTCGCGCGCCGGCGCCAGCGAAGGGGTGAGGAGCAACGCGGCGAAATTCGGGATGCGCAGGGTGCGCGGAGGCGTTGTGCTGCTGCTCGCAGCGTCCTGGGCGATTTCCGCGGGGGCCCAGAATCCGCCGGAGGATCTCTCGAAGCTGAGCGTCGAGGACTTGATGAACGTGGAGGTGACTTCGGTTTCGAAGAAGGAGCAGAAAGTATCGCAGACGGCCGCGGCCATTTTCGTGATCACGCAGGAAGACATTCGCCGTTCGGGCGCAAACAACATTCCTGACTTGCTGCGCATGGTGCCGGGCGTCAATGTTGCCCAGATCAATTCCAACATCTGGGCGATCAGCGTGCGGGGATTCGACGGTGAATTCAGCAACAAGCTGCTGGTGATGCTGGACGGGCGCATCGTCTACCTGCCGACGTTTTCGGGGACTTTCTGGGATGTGCTGGACGTTCCGCTGGAAGACATCGAGCGAATTGAAGTGATACGCGGCCCGGGCGGAGCGACATGGGGAGCCAACGCGGTCGATGGCGTCATTAATATCATCACGAGCAAAGCTTCAGAAAGTCGCGGAGGAATGGTTGTAGCAGGAGCTGGAAACCTGGACCAGGGATTCGGCACTTTGCAGTACGGAGGAGCTGCCGGCAAGAGCACCGACTACCGCGTATTCGCCAAGTATTTCAATCAAGATCATCTGCCCGGGCTCTCGGGCGGAAATGGAGGCGATGGCTGGCATGTTCTGCGCGGCGGATTCCGCATTGATAGCAAGCTTTCGGCGAAAGATGACTTGGCCGTTACCGGCGACATCTATAGTTCGCGCAGCGGCGACATCTCCGGCACGGTGAATTCGATCGCTTCGCCGGCCGTGCAGGCCGAATTCAACGAATCGAATGCGACCGGCGGATATATTCAGGCGGATTGGATTCATCGCCAGTCAGAGCGGTCGGACACATCGCTGCAGGTCTCCTTCGATCGTTACCGTCGCAACGATGCCCTGCGTGAAACGCGCAACACGCTCGATTTGGATTTCGCGCATCATTTTCGATGGGGCTCGCGCCAGGATGTAGTCTGGGGAGTCGGCTATCGCTATTCTTCGTCCACGACCGACGGCAACCTGATCTTTTCGCTGAATCCGGCGGATCTGAACACGCAGCTTTTTAGTGCGTTCGCACAAGACGAAGTCGCGCTGATTCCCGAGCGCTTGTCGCTCATCGCGGGCGCGAAGATCGAGCACAATTACTTCACCGGGTTCGGGGTGATGCCCACGCTCCGCGCCACCTGGGCTTTGCATCAACAGCAAACGGTGTGGGCGGCGATTTCCAGGTCGCTGCGCACGCCCTCGGAAATTGATACAGCTTCACAACTCACGGTTAACGGTTTTGTTCCGCCCGGCGGCCCGCCGGTCCTGATCCGAATTGTCGGCAACCCCGCGTTTCAAGACGAGCACGAGCTGAATTACGAAGCCGGGTACCGGATCCAGTTGCAGGACCGTCTGTCGGTCAATCTCACCGCCTATTACAATTCCTACAGTCAGCTGCAAACCTCCGAGCCTGAGCCAACTTTCTCGGAGACGGATCCGCCGCCTCCGCACATCGTCATGCCGCTCAAATACGAAAACCTGATGCGCGGTGAAACGCACGGGATCGAGGCGTTTGCAACCTGGAAAGTGACCAGCCGCTGGACGCTCGCTCCCGCCTACGCTTTCGAGGGAATCCATCTGCATCTGGATCCTTCGAGCCAGGACACGATGTCGGTTGCAGCCGACCAGGGCAGCAGCCCGCGCCAATGGGCGCGCCTGGGTTCGCATGTGGCTCTGCTGCACGGTCTGGCGTGGGACGTCAGCGCGAATTTCGTGGGGCGGCTAGCGAATCCGGCGGTGGCGTCGTACACACGAATCGATTCGCAGATAAGCTGGCACCTGCGCGAGCACCTGTCAGCGAGCCTGGTGGGACAGAATCTTGCGCAAGATCACCACATCGAGTTTTTAAGCACGGGAGGAACCGGTTTCAGCAGTTACATGAAACGCAGCGGATACGCGAAGTTAACTTGGCGATTCTGAGCAAGGACCTTCTGTGCAGCGGCTAGCTAACCAAGATCGGAGCGGAGCGGACGGCCGGGCGGCGGCAAATCACGCTGGCCTGCGCAGCCGCGTGCTCCTCGTTTGCCTGCTCCCGATTCTTGCCGTGCTGCTGAGCGTGACTGTCGCGGGCCCAGCGCGCCTCGCCCGGGCGCAATCGCAAGCGGGTGAATATCATGTGAAGGCGGCGTTTCTTTTTCACTTTGTGCAGCTGGTGGAGTGGCCCGGGGGTGAGCCGGGAAATCAGGCGGATCCGCTGACTCTGTGCATGCTGGGCGAGGATCCGTTTCGCGGGGATCTTGAAGTGACGCTCGAGGGAAAATCCGTGGGAAGCCGGCCGCTGCGCGTGCGGCATTTAAAGCCGGCGGAGGGTTTTCAAGGCTGCCAGGTGCTTTTTGTCGGCAGGCGTGATGCGGCGCGGCTCGGCCGGGTACTGGAGGAGCTGAAGGACGGGCCGACCTTGACCGTTGGGGAGTCCGACGGGTTCGTCGAGCAAGGGGGAATGATCGGTTTCTGCCTGGTGGAGAACAAGGTGCGGTTTGAAATCAATGTGCAAGCAGCCGAGCAGGCCAAATTGAGGATTAGTTCGCGGCTGCTGCTGCTGGCCCAGACGGTAATCGGGAATCACGAGTAACGAGGAAGCCAATGCTTTTTGAGAGCGCATCGATCCAAAGAAAACTGGCTCTGCTGGTGCTATCCGCGAGCTTGTTCGCGCTGGTGCTGGCTTCAGTGGGATTTGGAATCTACGAACGCGCCAGCTTTCGCGCCGATATCGCAAGAGAGCTTTCCACCCTCGCCGACACTTTGGGCGCGAATACGGCGGCGTCGCTGGCATTCGATGATCCGAAAACCGCGCGGGTGATGCTGGGGGCATTACAGACGGATCATCAAATCCTGGGCGCGTGTCTCTACGACAGCCGCGGAAACATCTTCGCGGAATACCGGCGCGCGAACCCGGAGCGTCGTTTCAAGATGCCCGCATGGCACAGCGATGGCGCGTATTTTGGCGCGGAGTCCTTCACGCTTTTCCGGGCCGTCACATTGAACGGCGAGCAAACCGGGTCGATCGCGATCGTGTCCGACTTGAGCGGATTTCACGCCACCATGTGGGAGTTTGCCAAGATCGCCAGCCTGGTGTTGCTCGTCTCCATTTTCGTGACATATCTGATCTCCGCAAGTTTACTGCGCGTCATTACCGGGCCGCTGCTGGAATTGGCGGACGTGGCCGGGCGGGTCTCGCAGGAGGAAAACTACACGCTGCGGGCGGTTCCGCGCGGGTCGGATGAAATCGCGCGAGTGATCCGGTCATTCAATCAAATGCTCGATCGCGTGCGCGATCGCGATGCCGCTCTGCAGGTCTCCAACAGCGGGCTGGAAGTCCGTGTCAAGGAACGGACGCAGGAATTGCAGGATGAGGCAAACGAGAGGGAGCGAGCCGAAGACGCGCTGCACGAGGAACGCCGCATATTGCGCGCGCTGATTGATAACGTGCCTGACTTCATGTACGTGAAGGACGTGGAATCCCGCTTTGTGGTGGGCAATGCATCGCTGGCGCGTTCGGTCGGCGTGCCGGGTCCGGAACAATTGCTGGGAAAGACGGACCGCGATTTTTACGCGAAAGAGCTCGCGGACGCTTATTTGCAAAACGACCAGAACGTGATGCGCACCAAGCAACCCCTTTTCGATCGCGAAGAAGAATGTATCAATGAGAAGGGCGACAAAATTTTTCTGCTGACCACCAAGGTTCCGCTGCTGGACGACCGCGGTGAGGTAACCGGAATCGTCGGCGTGGGCCGAAACATCACCGGGCGGCGGAAAGCAGAGCAGGAGATGCAGCGAGCCAGGGAAGCCGCCGAGGCAGCCAGCCGGGCCAAGAGTGAATTTCTCGCCAACATGAGCCACGAAATTCGCACACCGCTGAACGGCGTTATCGGCATGACGGATCTGGCCCTGGATACCGACCTAACCGCCGAGCAACGGGAGTATCTGGAAACGGTCAAGATGTCGTCGGATTCGCTGCTTACGGTAATCAACGACATTCTGGATTTCTCCAAGATCGAAGCGGGCAAGATTGACCTGGAAGCGGCGGATTTCAATTTACGCGATTGCCTGGAAACGACGCTGAAGACGCTGGCATTGCGCGCCGACGAAAAGGGACTGGAGCTTCTATGCGAGATTGCGCCCGACGTGCCGGAAGTGGTGGAAGGCGATTCCAGCCGCCTGCGGCAGGTGCTGGCGAACCTGGTGGGGAACGCGATCAAATTCACACATAAAGGCGAAGTGGCGCTGAGCGTCCAATTGGCGAGCAAAGATGGCGACGATCGCCTGCTGCGCTTTACGGTATCCGATACCGGGATCGGAATCCCGGCCGAAAAGCAAAAACTGATATTTGATCCATTCACGCAGGCCGATACATCCACGACGCGCAAGTACGGAGGGACCGGGCTAGGTCTGACCATTTCCTCGCGCCTGGTGAACATGATGGGCGGCAAGATCTGGGTAGAAAGTGAAATTGGCCGAGGAACACAATTCCATTTCACGGTGCAGTTCAAGCGCGTCGGCGGAACAACGCAGATGGAAACGACCGCCCCGCCCGAACTTCTGCACGGCATCAAAGTGCTTGTCGCCGATGACAATGCTACGAATCGCCGGATTCTGGAAGGGATGCTGAAGCGCTGGGACATGCAAGCGAAGTCGGTAGAAAGCGGAGACGAAGCTCTGGCGGAACTTTGTGCCGCGGGAAAGGCTCGCGAACCCTATGCGCTGATTCTCACCGACATGCACATGCCGGGAATGGACGGCTTCAAGCTGGTCGAGCGAATCCGGCAGCTGCCGGAATTATCCACTGCCACCGTCATGATGCTCACTTCGTCGGAGTCTCGCGGAGACGCAGCGCGTTGCAAGGGATTGGGCGTCTCCGCCTATTTGCTGAAACCGATCCGGCTTTCAGAATTGCGCGAGGCAATTGCGCGGGTGGTGGGCGCGCGCGAGCAGCACAGCGCGATTCCGCTGGTTACACTTGGCTCGGTGAAGGATCCGCAGGCTGCTAGCGAAACTTTGCGCATACTGCTGGCCGAAGACAACCTGGTGAATCAACGGGTGACGACGCGCTTGCTGGAAAAAAGAGGGCATCGCGTGGTGGTTGCGGCAACTGGGCGCGAAGCTCTGACTGCGCTGGAGAAGGACAACTATGACTTGCTGCTGATGGATATTCAGATGCCGGAGATGAACGGCATGGAAGCGACCGCGCGGATTCGAGAAAAGGAAAAGATCACGGGTGGACATCAGCCGATCGTCGCTTTGACGGCGCACGCGATGAAGGGCGATCAGGAGCTTTGTCTGGCAGGCGGCATGGATGGCTATTTGGCCAAGCCCATCCGCGCGCAAGAGCTTGATCAGATTCTGGATCAGTTTGCGGGTCGAGGAGCGGCGATCGTCAAATGAGGACGGTGGTGAATCTGGCCGGATGAACGAGGGTCTCCTTTGCGAGGGGTGGGTGCGCTTAGCCGGCACGGGAGTATGTTCTTCAGCGATTTATCGCGCGTTAATACATTAGTACCAGTAACTTACAGGGCTGTCGGCCGCCCGCGGCCTATCGCCGGTTGCGTTGTGCGCTCCTACCTTAATAAGGGAAGCCTGGGACAGGTCGCGGCGGCGGAGATTCGGCGGTCGACTTGGAGGACCTGAACAGGAGTCTACAGCACGCGCGCGGCGGAACGGGCGCCGCACGTTGCAGGGGAGCTTGTTGCAAGCGAGCGGGACGCAGTTTGATGCGCGCGTGGTGGAGCGCTTCCGGCCGCTGGCGCGCGCCGAGATGTCTTCCGTGTTTGCCGCAGCTGGAACCGCCGTCTCGACTGCCTTATAACCCACCGCCAATCCGTCTGATCGATTCCGCGTTTCCATCCGCAAACCCACCGGAAATCGCAAGTCGCCTGCCAAAATACCTTCCCAGAATCTGAGCCCTTGAGTATTATGCCCGACTCGTTCTGCGAGCCCGGTGAAGTGTCCATGAAAATGCGAATTATGGGTTTGTTCTTGGCTGTCGCGATCATCGCGGCGGCAGCGGTATTGGTCGCGGCGGTTCCTCCGGATGAAACTCTCGCGTTTGTGCACGCCACGGTGATTGATGCCACAGGCTCGCCTGCTCAGCCCGACCTGACTGTGATCGTTCGGGATCGGCGCATCGTCGAGATTGGACCGAGCGCTAGCGTCGCCGTGCCGAAGAACGCGCGGGTGGTGGATGCGCGTGGCAAATTTCTGATTCCGGGCCTGTGGGACATGCACGTGCATGAGATTTTCGGCGATTGGATTCCGGAAGACGAAAAAGTGAGCCCGTTGCTGTTTGTCGCGAATGGAATTACTGGGGTGCGCGATATGGGCGGCGACCTCGGGCCGCTCAAGAAATGGCGCTCGCGCATTGCTTCCGGCGACATGCTGGGGCCGCGGATGATTATCGCGGGGCCGATGCTTGATGGTCCGGTGCCGGCGTTTCCCAGTTCGGCGCCCGTGAAGGACGCCGCGGACGGACGAAGGATTGTGGACGAACTGAAGGCCGATGGAGTGGATTTCATCAAGATTCAATCGCTGGTTCCGCGCGATGGATATTTCGCGGCTGCGGAGGAAGCAAAAAAGCAGGGCATCGTGTTCGCCGGACATGTGCCGGACGCAGTTCGCGCCGCCGAAGCTTCTAGCGCCGGACAGAAAAGCATCGAGCATCTGACGGGAGTGTTCGAGGGATGCTCTTCGGTTGAAGCTGAATTGATGTCGAAGCCGCGCGGGCCTGGTCGCGGGCGTTTTTTGTCCACCTACGATCCGGCGAAAGCGAAAGCGCTCATCGCGTTATTCCTCAAGAATCGGACCTGGCAGGTGCCGACGCTTTATTGGGAACAAGGCGAATGGCTGATCGAGCAAACCAACGCGGGGCCCGATCCGCTGCTCAAGTATGCGCCGGCTGCGTGGCGGGAGCGCAGCTGGCCGATGTTTACGCGCGACATTTTGCAAAGCTGGTCCACCGATCCGGTCGGGGAGCGCGCAGCCTTCGTGCGGGCCGAATTCAGGATGGTGGGTGAGATGCACCGCGCGGGCGTGCTCATTCTGGCGGGGACGGACACGGCGGCGGGAGTGCGCGTCTATCCTGGATTCAGCCTGCATAGTGAACTGGAGCTTCTCGCGCGCGCCGGCTTGTCTACGATGGAAACTTTGCAGGCGGCGACGCGCAATGCCGGCGTGTATTTGGGACTCGCGGATACCGGGACGATCGAGAAGGGCAAGCGTGCGGACCTGGTGCTGCTGGATGCGAACCCGCTGGATGCAATCAGCAACACGCGCAAGATTCGCAGCGTGGTGATCAACGGCCGTTACCTTTCGCGCGCTGATCTGGATGGTTTGCTGCACACGGTGCAACTGGAGGCCGCAACATCAAAGTAACAAAGAGAATCGTGCGCGCGCTCAGCGATTGGACAAGCGCTCCTTAAAAAAACCACCGAGTGGCATCGACAATGGCCTATCATCGGCGTGATTCATGGGCTCGGCGGCAGCGCAGTATTCATTTGCCGCGATGATTCGAGCGGCGGCGGCGAGCGCAGGAGGAAACTTACGTCTGATCGCAAGGATGCGACCGATCTGCAGGAAGTGAACGCCCCGGGTTTCAGCCGCGGACTGGGGCTGTTCGACAGCACCATGATCGTGGCCGGATCCATGATCGGCTCGGCGATTTTCATCGTTTCTGCCGACATGTCTCGTCAGTTGGGAAGTTCCGGCTGGCTTTTGCTGTCATGGGTTATCGCCGGCGTCCTCACCATCACGGCGGCTCTTTCCTACGGCGAACTGGCGTCCATGATGCCCCACGCCGGCGGGCAGTATGTGTATTTGCGCGAATCCTTTTCGCCGACGCTCGGTTTTCTGTATGGCTGGACGCTTTTTCTGATCATTCAAACGGGAACTGTGGCGGCGGTGGCGATCGGTTTCGCGCGGTTTCTCGGCGTGTTGTGGCCAACCATTCGGGAATCTCATTACCTTATCGAGCCTGTGCACATTACGTCCGGATATGCAATTTCACTCTCCACCGCACAGCTGGTCGCGGTGCTGGTGATTCTGCTGCTTACATGGAGCAATTCGCGCGGCTTGAATTACGGCAAGGTGATTCAAAATGTTTTTACTACCAGCAAGATTGCGTCGCTGGCCGGACTGATCGTTGCCGGCATTTTCTTTGGACGGAACGCCGCGGCGATTCATGCGAACTTTGGCGCGATGTGGTCGCCCAGCGGATACGTTCCGATCGCAGCTGGAATCAGTGCGGCTACCGGTTACGGACTCTTTGTGGCGTTGTGCGTTTCGCAGGTGGGCTCGCTCTTCGCGGCGGACGCCTGGAACAACATCACGTTTACGGCCGGCGAAGTGAAGAATCCGCGCCGCAATATTCCGCTATCGCTTGCGCTGGGCAGCGGCATGGTGATTGGACTCTACCTGCTGGTGAATCTGGCTTACCTTTTCACGCTTCCGCTGGACGCGATTCAGCACGCGGAATTCGACCGCGTGGCCACCGCCACTCTGCAGGCGATTTTTCCCGGACTGGGCGTCATGCTAATGGCACTGGCGATCATGGTTTCCACTTTCGGCTGCATCAACGGAATGTTGCTGACCGGTTCTCGCGCGTATTACGCGATGGCGCGCGACGGGTTGTTCTTCCAGCGCACGGGAATCCTGAATCGCGCCGGAGTGCCCGGAGTTGCGCTGCTGGTGCAAGGAATGTGGGCCGCATTTCTGGTGCTGCCGCGCACTTTCGATCCGCTGACCGGAAAATACGGCAACCTTTATAGCAATTTGCTGGACTACGTTGTCTCAGCGGTGCTGATTTTTTACATTCTGACCATCATCGGCATTTTTCGTTTGCGGCGCACGAAACCCCTCGCCGAGCGTCCCTACAAGACTTTCGGCTATCCTGTTGTGCCGGCGCTGTACATATTGGGCGCGAGCGTAATTCTGGTGATCCTGCTTTGCTACCGAACTGCGACGACGCTGCCAGGGCTGGTCGTGATTGCCAGCGGGCTGCCCGTTTACGTTTTGTTTCGCGCCGTTTCGCCGCGCGCGAGCGAAAAACCTCTTCCGGAGAAAGAATGAAAGCAGAATGGACGAAAGCCTCCCTCCTCTTAGCCGGCTGTTTTCTGTTGGGTGTAACCGTCGTTGCCCAAAACCCTGCCAAACCGAAATCAAATCCGGCACTCGATGATGCAATGCGCGCGATGTTCGGCGTCCGCGCCTTCCAGCAAGCCGCGATTTCACCCGACGGAAAAAATGTGGCATGGGTTGAATCGCTTCCTGGACCCGGCAATGCGCCATCTTCCAACTCCGCCATTTATCTCGAGTCTACGAGCGCAGGCGCCGTTGCGAGACGAATTACCGCCGGGGATGGCAAAGCCGCACGCGAAGAGCACGATTTGGCCTGGTCCGCGGATAGCAAGCGCATCGCGTTTCTTTCTGACGCTGGATCGCCGGGCCAGCTGCAGCTCTTTGTCCTGGATGCAAGCGGCGGTCGTGCTCCGAAGCAACTCACGCACCTGAAGGGATTTCTTTCCGCGCCGGCTTGGTCTCCTGACGGTAAGACGATAGCGCTGCTGTTCACCGAAAATGCCACACGCGCTTCCGGGCCGCTGGTGGCGGAGACTCCGGACGAAGGCGTTGTGTCCGAGGATTTGCACGAGGAAAGGCTCGCTTTGGTGGATGCAGCAACGGCGCGCGTGCGGCAAATTTCGCCGCACGATCTTTATGTGTATGAATTCGACTGGGCGCCCGATGGCAAGCGCCTGGTGGTCACCGCAGCACACGGAAGCGGCGACGATAATTGGTATGTCGCGAGCCTGATGACCGTCAGTGCCGCGGGTGGCGCGATGAAAACGCTGATCGAGAAGCCGGGCCGGCAGATCGCGCAGCCGCACTGGTCTCCGGACGGGAAGAAAATCGCGTTCATCGGCGGCCTGATGAGCGATGAGGCGATCGTCGGCGGCGACATCTATTCCGTGGCGGCGGACGGCGGGGAAATCAGCAACCTGACGCCGGACATGAAATTCAGCGCGTCCAGCCTTGGTTGGTCGGCCGATTCCTCCAGCATTATTTTCGCCGGGATCGTGGACGGCGGCACGGGCGTCGCGCGTCTAGGTCTGGCGAAAAACAAGATCGTCGAACTCTGGCGCGGCGAGGAACGCGTCGCAGACACGGACTACGATTCCAGCATTTCGCTTTCCGCGGATGGAACGATGTCCGCCGTTGTGCGGCAATCGTTCACGCAGCCCGCCGAAGTCTGGGTGGGAGCGATCGGCGCTTGGCGGCAAATCACGCACCGCAATTCCGGATTGCGCCCGGCTTGGGGAAAATCGGTGAGCTTGCACTGGAAGACGGACATCGGAACCGTGCAGGGATGGCTCACCTATCCCACAGATTTCGATGCTTCGAAAAAATATCCGCTGGTGGTGCGCGTTCACGGCGGACCTTCGTGGGCGGTGCAGCCCTACTGGCCCACGCGCTGGGATTACGCGATGGCGTTGCCTTCGCAGGGATATTTCGTGCTGCAGCCGAACCCGCGCGGCAGCTATGGACAGGGCGAGAAATTTACGGCGGCGAACGTGAAGAATTTCGGTGGAGGAGATTTTCGCGACATTCTTGCGGGCGTGGACGAAGCCATCCAGGCGGCGCCGGTTGATCCAGCGCGTCTGGGCATCACTGGTTGGAGCTATGGCGGGTACATGTCCATGTGGGGCGTCACCCAGACGAATCGTTTTCGCGCCGCTGTTTCCGGTGCGGGCCTTGCGAACTGGCAAAGCTATTACGGCGAAAATAAAATTGATCAGTGGATGATCCCGTTTATGGGCGCGACCGTTTACGACGATCCGGAACTATACGCAAAAATGTCGCCGATCACTTTCATCAAGAAAGTGACGACGCCCACTCTGGTGATTGTGGGAGACAGCGACGGCGAATGTCCCGCGCCGCAATCCTACGAATTCTGGCACGCGCTGAAAACGCTGGGAGTGCCTACGGAGCTAGTGATCTACCCGCACGAAGGGCATCATTTCGTGAACCCTGCGCATTCTCGCGATGTGAGCGAGCGCGGTGTGGATTGGTTCAACCAGTATCTGGGCGCCGCAACAAATTAGTTGTTTTCCGACGGGCGCTTGGCACGCGAAAATTCAGCAAAGCATGCAAGGCGCTTACTTGAAATCTTTCGCCATTCTTACGATCGGCAGCATTTCGCCGTTGCTCAGGCGCACTTCCAGATTTTCCAGGGCCACATAACCCTGCGCACGATAGAAAGCCACCCCGCTCAGCGTTGCGCCCATCTCCAGGCGCGTGAAACCCGCTGCACGCGCAGCCCTCTCGCAGGCTTCCAGGATCAAAGTGCCGATGCCGCGCCGCGCCCAATCCGGATGCACGAAAAACGCGCGAATCTTTGCCGCATCTCGTGCCGGGTCCAGCAGCGAGTCTTCGCGCTGCACGTACTGATCGCCTCCATACAACGTCTTGCGCTTGCTCCAGCCACCGCAGGCGACGATCTCAGCCTTCGTTGCACCCGATGCCACAACCTCGGCCAGCAAATACGTGCCGTCCGCAATGAGCTGGCTATCGACTCCATAGACGGACTGCAGCGCGCCATCAATTTGTGACGGCGAATAGTCTTGCGCTTGCAGGCCGCGCACCGACGCGTCAATCACTTCACGCAATCGCGGAACATCGGAAGCGACCGCCTTGCGTATGTGAAAGTTCATTGCGTCGCGCCTGTCGCTGGATTCCCGCAATTCTAACCGGACATTTCTCCTTGGCCACGCGTTTGCGGTGTTCCACTTTCGCGTGCGGGCATCTTTGTGCGAATCGGGTAAAATCCTTCCCGGCGACAGAAACCCAAGTGGCGAGGGCGACCGAGCTTGAGCAAACCCATTCTGGTGCTGACCGAGCATTTCACCGCTGCTGTGGAAAGCCGCATCGCGCGCGATTTCACGCCGCGCCGCGTTCCCAGTGACGCACCGCTGCGGCGGGAAGAGTTGCTCTCCGCAGCGGAAGGAGCGGATGCGCTTTTTATCAGCCCGGTGGACAAGCTGGACGCCGAATTCTTCCGCCGCGTACCGGCTTCGGTGAAAGTGATCGCGACTTTTTCGGTGGGCTATGATCACATTGATTTGCGTGCCGCAGCTGCAAAGAAAATAGCGATTGCCAATACTCCAGGCGTGCTGACCGACGCAACCGCAGACCTCGCGATGCTATTGCTGCTGGGCGCTTCGCGACGAGCTTACGAGGCGCAACAATTGCTACGCACCGGCGCGTGGGCCAAAACCAGTTCTGCCCGTCTGCTGGGATGGCAACCGACGGGCAAAGTGCTGGGCATCTTCGGCATGGGGCGAATCGGCCAGGCCGTTGCGCGGCGGGCGCGCGCTTTCGGGATGAAAATTCACTACTCCAACCGCAATCCGCTTTCGCAGCAGCTTGCCGGAGACGCTGTGTTTCAGCAAAGCCCGCTGGATTTGTTGCGTGTCGCTGAGTTCCTGAGCCTGCATGCGCCGCACACGCCGGAGACACATCATTTTCTCGACGCGGATCGGATCGCGCTGCTGCCGGCAGGCGCAATTGTGATCAACGCCGCGCGCGGAGGGCTGGTGGAAGATGAGGCTTTGATCGCGGCGCTGAAGACGGGTCGCGTGGCCGCCGCCGGCCTGGACGTCTTCGAGGGCGAGCCGAACATTCACCCCGCCTACATCGGCCTGCAGAATACCTTTTTGCTGCCGCACGTCGGAAGCGCCACCCTGGAAACGAACACCGCGATGGGCATGCTTGCTCTGGACAACATTGACGCGGTACTCGCCGACAAGCCCGCGCCATCGCTACTGAAAGTCTAAGATGATAAATCTTCCGTGACCACACAGAACAGGAGAAGCCATGAAAGCGATTCGCGTGAAAGAATTCGGCGGCCCTGAAGTTATGCAGCTGGAGGAAATGCCGGATCCAAAACCGTCTGGCGCTCAGGTGGTGGTTCGAATTCGTGCGGCCGGCGTCAACCCGGTGGACGCCTATATAAGGTCCGGAGTGTATCCGCGAAAGCCGGCGCTTCCTTACACGCCGGGAACCGACGGCGCCGGCATCGTAGAATCGGCCGGCCCGGACGCCAGGCGCTTCAAAGCGGGAGACGGCGTGTATCTGGCCGGCAGCTTGTCCGGCACTTACGCGCAGCTCGCGCTGTGCGAGGAGCAATTCGTTTTTCCGCTGCCGGCGCAGGTTTCCTTCGCGCAGGGTGCGGCGATCCACGTGCCGTACGTAACGGCGTATCGCGCCTTATTTCAGCGCGCGCACGCTCTTGCCGGCGAAACTCTGCTCGTGCATGGCGCGAGCGGTGGCGTGGGAATCGCGGCGGTGCAACTCGCGCGCGCCGCCGGGCTGCACGTGGTCGGCACGGTCGGTTCGGAGCGCGGGCGAACGCTCGTGCTGGCCGAGGGAGCGCACGAGGTGCTCGATCATTCGGCGCCGAATCATTTCGAGGAAGCTCTAGCCGCAACGGGCGGCCGCGGGTACGACTTGATTCTGGAAATGCTTGCGAATGTGAATCTGGGGCGCGATCTCACGATTCTGGCTCCGCACGGGAGGGTTTCCGTGGTGGGCAGCCGCGGCAACGCGGAGATTACTCCTCGCGACATGATGGGACGCGACGGCGCGATCTTCGGCATGAGCCTGTGGAACGCCACGCCGCAGGAAGTGACCAGCATCCATGCCGCGCTCATCGCGGGCCTAGAGAATAAATCCCTGCGTCCCGTCGTCAGCCAGGAAATTCCTCTTGCCGAAGCGGCACGCGCGCATACCGCTATTATGGCTGGCGGCGCGTACGGCAAAATTGTGCTGGTCCCTTAGGCGCTGCGTTGCTGGTTTGGAATCGCGTGCCGGCGGGGAAGAGGAGGCGTCCGGATTTCAGAGGTATGGCGCCGAGGTCAATCGTGCAGCACGACGCTCAACAGAGAAGTGTTGATCTGCAGGCCGCCGTTGTACTTGATGAAACCGAGCTTGCGGAATTTGTTCATGAAAAAATTCACGCGTGATCGGGTGGTGCCCACCATCTCCGCCAGCGTTTCCTGGGACACCTTGGGCAAGACTCGCTGCGGTTTATCCTGCTGGCCGTAGCGGGCCAGCAGAAGCAACGTGCGCGCCAAGCGCTTCTCGCTGGAATTGAAAAGCTGGTCGACCAGGTCCTCTTCGATGCGGATGTTGCGCGAAAGCATGTAGGTGATGAAGCGGTCGGAAAATTCGTGCTCGTCGTGCAGCACGCGGATCATTTCCTTCTTTTCAATCACCAGCGCCGTGGTCGGGGTGATCGCGGTGGCCGTCCCGATCCGGATCGGCTGACCGGCTAGGCATCCTTCGCCGAAAAAATCTCCCGGGCCCAAGACCGCCACCACGGCTTCCTTGCCGGTTTCATTCACGACGGAGAGGCGTACGCCGCCTTTCTGGATGTATAGCACATCTCTGCAGACGTCACCTTGCGAGAAAATCGTTTCCTTCTTCTGGAACTCCGCGACTTTCCTCGCCACGCCAGAGGACTCCAGAAAATTCTGGGCGCTGAATGTCTTCTGGGCGCTGGAAACCCTGCCGCTGGATTTCTTGCTGCTCGCCGCCGTGGGGCGATGCGCTTTGCTTGGCACTGCCGTAAGCCCCCTCCCGATTTGGATATCGTAGCACCGGCACGAGCACAATCAAAATCCGGGTAGTGTGCATTAATGAACAGAAATGGTCATTAGGCTTCTCTAAGATGTTGCCTAGGTGAACCAGTCGTAACAGGCCGGAATCCAGTCCAAGAACCTTCACCTGAACGACACCGGAGATCGCAGGTTTCCTCTCAGTCCAGCCGCCGGTAACAGGGGATTAAGCCAGAAATTGCCTACGACAACTTGGAACATGCCGAAGTGTCTGCAAAGAGAAAGGGGTTAAAAGCTTATGCCGTTACTTCAAGTATTGATGGTTTTGATCGTGGTGGGAGTTCTGCTGTGGCTGGTGAACAATTTCATACCGATGGCGGGATCGATCAAATCAATTTTGAACGCCGTCGTGGTGATCGTCACAGTTTTGTGGCTGTTGAACATTTTTGGACTGTTTCACTCTCTGTCGCGGATGCGCGTTGGAACCTAAACAGTCCTGAATGGGTCACAGCGAAAGTGGCTGCCGCGCGCCAACCGGCCGTAGGGCAGCGAAATAACTTCCGCGCCAGACGCAAAGAGCGGCGGCGCGCCGATTAGCACGAATGGAGGCACGACCTATGAACCGCCTTGGAGTACTCAGCACAGCGGCAATGCTTTTGCTGCTCGGCAATACGGCGAGCGCTTATCCGCGCCAGGAGCAGCACGAACAGGACGCTAAGCCAGAAGCGAAGCCGGAGGCCAAACCTGCAAATCAACCAGAGACCAAGCCAGTAAAACCGGAACCGGCGAAGACCGAAAAACAGCAGGAGACCCAGCCCCCCAAGCAAGAAGCGACTAAACCTGCGAAACAGGAAGAGACCAAGCCGGAAAAACAGGAAGCAGCCAAACCTGAGAAACAACAGCAACAAGCGAAGAGCCAGCCAGCGCAGGCGAAATCCAATACCCAGCAACATGCGCAGCGGACTCCGGCCGAAGAACAGAAACAGCGCGCTGTACCGGCGCTGCGTCTGAGCGCCAGAGGCAGCGCGCGCATTCCGGATGATCGTTTCCGGGCTAATTTTGGCCGTGAGCACGTTTTCATCATCAGCCAACCCGAAATGGTCGGAGGATATTCGCGCTTTCAGTACGGCGGCTTTTGGTTCGGATTTGTACAGCCGTGGCCCGTCGGCTGGTACTACACCGACGATGTGTATGTTGATTACGTTGACGGCGGGTATTACCTCTATAACCCGTATTATCCCGGCGCTCGCGTTTCGATTAGCGTCGTATTGTAACCATCTTGCGCAACCCGCTGCGGGGCGAAGGTGATCCGCACGGATCGCACAACCCCGCAGCGCCGGGTTCCCGGTACAAACGGATAGAAAAAAGGAGAAAAAATGCTCGGAACGATCTTGATTATCTTTTTGATCCTGGCGCTGATAGGCGCTTTCCCGCGTTGGGGACACAGCCGCGAGTGGGGCTATTTCCCGACAGGTGGGTTGGGCTTGGTGCTGCTGGTTGTCGTGATTCTAGTGATTCTGGGACGCATTTAGATTTTCGCAGGCGGGTGCCGAGCGCGCGCGGGCTGCCCAGTCTCGCGGCCACGACGGCTTAGCGCTGCATGCTGACACGATCTGGCACAATCCTGCGTGACGGCGACGGAGCTTCACGTGGTCCGTCGCACGCAGCGGCGTTCTTTTCTCAGACGGAGCAAGTCGGTCCGCATGGAGGTTTGCGATGCACGACCCGAAACAACGAGCCGTCCGGTTTCTCGAGAAAGAAATCAAGACCTACGCGGCCCTATCTCTATTTCTGTCGAAGACGGGCGCCAGAGAACATCTGCGTGCGGGCGCGAAAAAAGTTCTGGCCAGTCCGTCGTATTACAAAGACAGAATGAAAGAGGCGAAGAAACTCGTCTACGACCTCAGGACATCGGACTAGAACGCGGTTCCCTCAAAGTTCCACCTGCCTTGCACGGCGCCCGCGGCAGGGCGTACTGGCCGATCGCGATCGAACGAAGCTGGCTACGCCAGCTCGCATTCTCGCGGCCAGCGCTGCGAGCTGAAACACCAGACGACCTCGATTTGTGTGCACAAGTGAACAGATGCCGCCTGCGATTTGGACTACGATTTTATTTCGCGTGAAATCGAGGGGCTTGCGTCGCCAGCCGGTTGACACGTTGCACCCCAGCTGACTCTGCCTGGAACTCGCACATCGGAAAAGGAATAAGGGGCCGAAATGCTTTGGACGATTTTTGTGATTTTGGTGGTTTTGTGGCTGTTGGGAATCGTCACTTCCTACACGCTCGGTGGATTTATCCACCTTCTGTTAGTCCTGGCCGTGATCGTGCTGCTGATCCGGGTTCTGCAGGGCCGCAGCGCAGTTGACTGATCGCGGCGCCCACATTATGAAATCAACTTCTCTGGCCGACATCGTGTTGGTGGTTCTCCGGTGTGCTGGCGCTCGCCTACCAGGGCATCAACTACACGCATCGCGAAGCAGTTTTGGATGTGGGGCCGATCCATGCCACCGCTGACACCCAGAAGCACATACCACTTCCTCCCATCGTCGGAGGCCTGGCGATTCTTGGAGGAGCTTTTCTGCTTTTCGCTGGCGCTAAAGAAAAATCCTAACGGAAGTCCTCGGTTGGGGGCAGCTGGAGAACGCTTTTCATTCGACGGGCTCCCCCCGGCTCACGGCGTGGTTTCAGGCGCCCTCACAAAGGTCCCGGAAAACGCAAGATCCGCGGCCGCAACTCTGATCAGGGAGGTCAGCAATGATACGTAAAACAATAATTGTCGTATGTCTGGGACTTATTGCAACCACAACGCTTTTTGCCAAGAACAAGGAACAGCGGCGCCTGGAAAATTCCGGCATCGTGATGCAGGAAATCATGAATATACCGGATAACCTTCCGCACGATGTGATGGAAAAAGCCGAATGCGTAATCGTATTTCCTTCGGTGCTCAAGGCGGCATTCGTCGTTGGCGCCAGTTATGGCCGCGGCGCAATGGTTTGCCGCACCGGCAGAGAATTTCACGGACCGTGGGGCTCGCCGGCCATGATGGCGCTGGAGGGCGGCAGCATTGGATTCCAGATCGGAGGACAAGCCACGGATCTGGTCCTGCTGGTCATGAATGATCGCGGCGCGCAGTCCATTCTCAGCAGCAAGGTCAAGCTGGGTGGGGATGCTTCGATCGCTGCGGGTCCTGTGGGCCGCGACGCTTCGGCGAACACCGATGCCTTCATGCGTGCGGAGATTCTGAGCTACTCGCGCACGCGTGGGGTCTTTGTTGGAGTGTCGCTGGAAGGTTCTACGCTTCGCCCGGACGATGACGCCACGGCCGATGTCTATGGCCAAAAACTCACCGCCAGAGAAATCGTGATCGGGGGAAAAATTCCAGTGCCGCCGTCGGGCCGCCACCTGGTTCGGGTCTTGGACAGGAATTCGCCGTACAACGAATCAAAGGAATCTGCGGGCAATAAGTAGTCGGCTGAAGATTGACGGTCGCATTTGGACCGCGGCAGGATCGGGATCTGGTGAGCACCTTGTCATCGGGTTCCCGGTCTCTGCTGGCTCCTGAACCCGCACCGCCTTTGCAAAGCCCCCGCCTCGTTAGGCCCTTCACCACAGCGCAAGCCGCACCTGCACACTTGTGCGCTCGAGATCGTGCGGGTGTCGGAAGAGGTCGTCGCCAGCAAAAAAAGCCTAGGCGTTTGCAGTTCGCGCCAGTTTCAGGTCCGGACGCAACAGCGTCGCCGTCGCGCGTGCTCGCGGACGGGCCAACCTTGGCGCGCCGTGGATATTCGCCACGTCCTTTGCGCCATAAAAATTTTCCTTCTCGCAAGCCTTGCAACGTAAATTGAAAACCACCGGAAGCGCTTCGCGCGCAGGTTCGGAAGCTTCGGCTTGGTGTGCCGCCAGAGCTTTTTCAGCTCTCGCGGGAAGCGAAATCGGTTCACCACAGGCGCGACAATAGACTCCAGAGTATTGCTGCGTTGCCATTGCTTGGGTCACGGGACACCTCAATTCGAAGTTTATTCTTATCGGGTAGGAGCGAGCATTATACAGTGCCTGCGAGCACGAAAGTAGCTCTATCCCTGTGAATTCTAGCCCGGGGCTGTGAATTCTGCGGGTCGCGCAAAGATGTATGACAATTTGTTAGTAAGTCGTTATATATCAGTTGATTAGGCGGCGGTCTGAGATCCGCCGCCGGCGATTTCGGGCCCGCGGCATGAGGCGAATTCCACAGCCGACCGGGCCGGCCGCACGTGGTCGTTACGGCGTGCTTGGCTCCGTCTTCCAGATGTCGATCCCGGCGGCTTGGGTAGGGACATCGAGCGTTGCGACGGTCTTGAGCGTATCGAGGTCAATCACCTCGACGGTGCCGGGTTCGGAACCTATGCCTTCGACCGAAATGAATGCGTAACGATTATCCGGGGTGACTACCGCACCGTGGACTACCCTGCGCTTGGTGGGTAGGCGCGCTAATTCTTTGCCCGATTTCGGATCGAAGACGGAAACGGACTGGTCGCGCTTGTTGGTGGCAACCAGGCGCCCATCTTTGGTCATGGCCAGGTTGTAAACGCCATTGGCGGCGGGAAATCGCTTCACCATTTTCCAGGAGGCCGTGTCCACCACTACGATGTCGTTCGATTTGTTGCACGCCACGTAAATTTCCGCGCCGTCGTTGGAAGGCTGCGCCCAGGTGGGCACGCAGGAGAGGTCCGACATTTTCATTTGCGACTGCGGCGCGCCCTGCATCCCCATCTCTTTTCCGACGGAGAGCATGAAGTAACGCGAGACGGCGAATTTCTGCGTGTCGATTTCCGCGAGCATGTCGTCCATCATGCAGGCGGAGTAATGCCGGGTGCCGTCTGGGCTGAGTCGCGAGCCGTGTGGCATGGTGCAGGTGGTGATGCGTTTCACCTCCAGCATCGCGCCCGTGGCCACGACGGAAATCGAGGAAGGCACCATGTCGCCGTGGAAATTCGCGTTGGCGACGTAGAGAAACTCGCCATCCCGGGAAATGTCCGCTGTCGCTGGAAATAAACCGAGCGCCGTGTACTTCACCACTTCTTCGGTCCCGGCCTTTAGTTTCCACGCCGAACCATCCGGGCGTCCGTGACCTACAGAGACGTACACAAATTGCTTGTCCGGCGATACCGCGATTCCATGCGGGCCGTTGATATCGACGGGAAGCAGGCCGATGTGCGTTTCATGCTCCTGGTGAAAACCGTGCGGGCCAAAGCGCAGCAGCACGACTTTGTCCGCCGACTCGCACACCACATAGACCAGGTAATCCACTGCGGGCCCGGAGGACGAGAGCTGGGGCGGGGTTTGCGGCGATGTTTGCGCCGACGCTTGTGGCATCAGAATCGCAAGAAGGAGCGCGCTAAGAATCAGCAGGCGAGCAACAGGCACGACAGGCGCGCTGGAACACGCGAGCCGCTCGCGCCTGTTAGCATTCCTCGCGCCTTGCGCTCTTCTGCTGCAGTACATCATTCAATCACCTCGTTCGCGGCATAGCGGCGGTCGAAAATTGAACCACCCGTCAGCACGCAAGTCTACATCCGCAGGATTCGATTTTAGGAGAACAAATCGCCGGGAAAAATAGAGCTGCAACGAGCGGCATCTTCGGGAGGATTTTGCGGGGATCGCCTGGGCCAAACCGATGGCTCAAGGAGACGAGCGCCAGAACCCCGGAGCGGAGTGCAGAAATTCCAAACCCGCCAGCACTTGGCCGCGTTCGCTGCGAATTAGGCGCGCCACGCGGCAGGTCAGGTCCTGATCCGTTTGCAGGTTCGTGAGAATTAATTTTTGCGCGCGCACCACCGCTGCGGATATCGGAACCAGCCCACCGCAGGCGCTCACGTTAATGGTTTCCGTGTTTTCGGAAAACGGCACGCCGTCCAGCTTGCCATACACCTGCACGGGCAGGTAAATCGGCAATCGCTGCGCGCGGCGCTGATCGTCCAGCAACCCGATCATTTTCTCTCCCGCTTTGCGAAGAAGTCGACGGACGTGCGTGCCCACAGTCCAGGAGAAAAACTTCGCCAAACCCACACGCACCCCATGGAATATATGCGCCCTTCCGAATGGACCCGCAAGGAGTTTCCGGACTGCGCCGTTACCCACAGGTCACATGCAAAAGTGGGGCGTCGTGCGCGTTGCTAGCTCGAAGCTCATTGACTTCGAGCGTGATGAGGCATATCGTTGCGCCCGTTGTTCACGTCGGCCGTAAATCGATGGAAAATTCCAACAAGAGACAAATTCCACCAAGTCCAGCAGGCAAGTTCAGACCCAAGGAGGGTCACTCATGAAACGTCTCTTACAATTCGTCGCGATTACTCTTTTGGCTTTCACCGCTTCCGCCACTTTGCGAGCGCAAAGCAATCCGCTGGTCGGAACCTGGAAGCTCAACGTCACAAAATCGAATTATGATCCCGGCCCGGTGCCCCAGAGCCTGACGCGCACCGTGGAAGCGCAGGGTAAGGGCGTGAAATATACTTTCGCGGGAGTCGCCGCGGACGGGTCGCCGATTTCCTACGGCTTCTCCGTGCAGTTTGACGGCAAAGACAATCCCATCACGGGTTCGGTGCCGAGCGGCGCCGACACGATTTCCGCCAAGCGCATCGATTCCAACCACTACGTGGCGACACAAAAAAAGGGCGGCAAGGAAATCGCCATATCCAAGGTGTCGGTTTCAAAGGATGGAAAGGTCACGACCGTGGACCAGACTGGCACTACCGCGAGCGGCGCAAAGTCGCACGACGTGCAGGTCTACGACAAGCAGTAGGGAACGAAAATAGCTGCAAAATATTTTAGTTTCAGGTGCCATTGGAGGGCGGTCCGAAGCCGGGCCGCCCTTCGCTTTTTTGCCAGACGCAGCCGATGTCGCGCTACGCTTGGTCTGCATCGCTGGCGATGATAGATTCGCGCCGCCTGCTTTGGGCGGCGTCGGTAAACTTCGCGGGCGCGTTTTTTGGCGGATCCTACTCCATCTCGCGAAGCACAAACGGCCATGGCGCAGCCGCGCCCGGCTCTCGCCGCTCGCCTGGGATTGTTTGACGCGACGATGCTGGTGATGGGCGGCATCGTGGGCTCCGGCATATTCATCAACCCTTACGTTGTCGCCGGGCTGGTGCACACACCCGCGCTGATTCTTGGCGCGTGGCTTGCCGGCGGAGCGATCGCGCTCGCGGGCGCCTTTATTTATGCCGAACTGGCCGACCGCATGCCAAAAGTCGGCGGACAGTATGCCTACATTCGCCAGGCGTATCATCCGTTGCTGGGATTTTTGTATGGCTGGATCTGCCTGCTGGTGATTCATGCCGGCGGCAGCGCCGCGGTGGCCGTCACGTTTGCAAAATATTTTCGCGTGTTTTC
>Ga0209010_1000149_pt1 | contig 26363 bp, 25 predicted proteins | sample BlaSpr_A8_OM1_O3_FD_187985 | JGI IMG/M metagenome (GOLD analysis project Ga0209010, IMG submission 187985) | Forest soil microbial communities from Thunder Bay, Ontario, Canada - Black Spruce, Ontario site 2_A8_OM1_O3 (SPAdes) (version 2) | ecosystem: Environmental > Terrestrial > Soil > Boreal...
CGGCTGGCGCATCCGCAAAGAATATCGTCACCTGGAAAAACCCGGCATCCGCCAGCCGTTCGTTGAAGACAATCTCTGCGAGCTCGGCCGCTTCGGCCAAAAGGCAAAAGCTGGCTGGTACCAATACGACGATCAGCGTCGCGCCATGCCCGATCCCGTTGTGGATGAACTGATCCGCAAATGGGTAACGGAAGCAGGAATCCCGCAGCGCGAAATTTCCACCACCGAAATCGTGGACCGCTGCCTTTACGCTCTGGTCAACGAAGGCGCGCGCATTTTGGAAGAAGGCTACGCCCTGCGCGCTTCGGACATAGACATTATTTATCTCAATGGCTACGGCTTCCCCGCGTATCGCGGCGGCCCGATGTGGTACGCCGACACGGTGGGCCTAAAAAAGGTTTACGCGCGCGTCTGCGAATTCCATCGCCAGCACGGCGAGATCTGGCAACCCGCTCCGCTGCTAGCGCGCCTCGCAGCGCAGGATAAAACTTTCGCACAATTCGGCAAAGAAGAGGGCGCGGCCGTCTAGCGAGCGCGCGAATTGAAATTCCACGATGCACGCCATCCCGGTCTGGACCTGCGCGCTTTTCGCCATCACAATACGGCCGGTAACCTTACCTTGAACGAACAAAGAACCTGACCATGGGCATCCTCTATATCGTCCGCCATGCGCAAGCATCCTTCCTGCAGCCGAACTACGACAAACTGTCCCCGCTCGGCGAAACGCAATCACGCCTTCTCGGCCAGCACTGGGCGCAACGCAAAATCACATTCGATCGCGTTGCCGTCGGTCCCTGCGCCCGGCAAGAAGACACCGTAAAGTTCGTAAGCGCCGCCTGCCACCAAGCCGGCCTTCATTTCCCGGAACCTCAAACGCTCCCGGAATTCGACGAATATCATGCGGAAGAAGTGCTTCGCGCCACTCTTCCGGCATTGCTGGAAAAAGACCAAGAAATCCGCGACCTCCACGCCGCATTCCAAACCGCCAGCAACAACGCCGAGCAGCGCGCAACGTTTCAAAAATTATTCGCAGCCGTAATAAGCGACTGGGTCCGCGGTGTGATCCGCGCAGAAGGCGTGGAAACCTGGCCGGAATTCTGCGCCAGGGTGAATTCCGGCCTCGACAGATTCCTTTCCGCCGCAACACGCGGGGAGAGGGTAGCGATTTTCACCTCCGGCGGCCCCATCGCCGTAGCCACGCAACGCGCCCTGCACCTGTTGCCGGAAAGCACGCTGCAAATGACCTGGATGTCGCGCAATTCGTCCTGGAGCGAATTTCTTTACAGCACCGAACGCTTCACGCTCAGCAGTTTCAATATCCACGAACACATCGCCGATCCCGCAATGCTCACATATCGCTAGGGAGATTTTCCGATGAGCGATTTTCTCGACCGACCAACAGCGATTCGCTCCGGCGAAGAACTAAACGCAGCGGCGCTCGAGCCCTATCTGCGCCATCACTTTCCGAAAGAATCCGGCGTGCTGGAAGTTCGCCAGTTCCCCGCCGGCCACTCCAATCTCACGTACTCTCTGAAACTCGGCGCCAAAGAATTGGTCCTCCGCCGCCCGCCCTTCGGCAGTAAAGTGAAATCGGCGCACGATATGAGCCGTGAATTTCGCGTGCTCTCCAAACTCCACTCCGTTTACCCTCCCGCCCCTGAAGTGCTCCTCTATTGCGACGACGATTCCATCCTGGGCGCGCCCTTCTACGTGATGCGACCCGTGCACGGCATCATCCTTCGCAGAAAGCTAGCGCGCGGCCTGGATTTCTCCGCGGAAAAAGCCCGCCGCCTCAGCGCATCCTTCATCGACAATCTTGTCCGCCTGCATCGCGTGGATTACACCGCCGCAGGTCTGGCCGATCTCGGCAAGCCGGAAGGATATCTCGAACGCCAAGTCCGCGGCTGGACCGAGCGCTATCAAGGCTCGAAGACGCACGATTATCCCGAAGTAGAAAAAATCACCGCGTGGATGCAACAGCGCATGCCAACCAGCAAGGCCGTTTCGCTCATCCACAACGACTACAAATACGACAACGTCGTCCTCGATCCCACCGACATCACCACAATCGTCGGCGTCCTCGACTGGGAAATGTGCACCATCGGGGACCCGCTCGCCGACCTAGGCACTGCTCTGGCGTATTGGATCGACAAAACGGATCCGCAGGAAATCCAAGAAAATCGCTGGGGACCCACAACAGAACCAGGAAGTTTAACGCGCGAGGAATTCGTGCACCACTACGCGCAAAAAACCGGCAACGATGTTTCCCCCATCGCATTCTATCTAGCTTTCGCGCGCTTCAAATTAGCCGTAATCGTCCAGCAAATTTATTACCGCTACCACCAGGGCCTCACCCAAGACGCCCGCTTCGCCGCCATGCCCGCAACAATCCAGATGCTCCTGCGCGCCTCCCTGCGCACAGCCCAATCGGGCCAAATCTAGTGCCACGAAGCCCCTGCGCCCGGCCCCCCTCAAACTCAATCACACGTAATAGCGAACAATCCACTCCGCCACGCAGCCAGGTTTTTCAGCTCCCTCAATCTCCACCGCAACGCTGTAAATCGCTTCCAGCGAATCCGACATTTCCTTACAAACCAGCAATCCCACACGCCCGCGAATCCGCGATTCCGCCCGCACCGCCGCGGGAAATCGCACGCGGTTCAAGCCATAATTCACCGCCAGCCGCAGGCCGCCTTCAATGCGCATCGCCTCATGCACAAAATGCGCCATCAACGAAAGCGTCAAAAATCCGTGAGCGATCGTCCCGCCGTAAGGCGATTCGCGTGCCGCCCGCGCACAGTCCAGGTGAATCCACTGTCGGTCTTCGGTAGCCTGCGCGAATTGTTCGATGCGCTCCTGCGTAAGACGAAACCATTCCGTCACGCCAATTTCTTTGCCTACGAACTCTGGCAGCGCCTGCGGATTTTTCAAAATAAGCGGCATGGCAGATTTTCCCGTTCCCGTTTCTTGCCCGATTCAGGCGTTCGTGCGCCGTCAGCACAGTTCAGTTTCCCGCGGAACCTCCGGCCGGTTTCGCACTTTTCGCCAGTTCCCACTTCGCGATCGATTCCATGTGCACTTCATCCGGCCCATCCGCCAATCGCAATGTCCGCACCATCGCCCAAGCGCTCGCCAGAAAAGTATCCTGCGAAACTCCCGCGCCTCCGTGCGCCTGTATCGCGCGATCCAGTACGCGCAACGCAACGTTCGGCGCCACTACTTTAATCATCGCAATTTCCGCGCGCGCCGCCTTGTTCCCCACCGTATCCATCCTGTGCGCCGCTTGCAAGGTGAGCAGCCGCGCTTGCTCTATCTCCATGCGCGATTCCGCAATCCCCGCGCGAATCGTTCCCTGCTCCGCCAGCGCTTTGCCGAATGCCACTCTTGCCTGCACGCGCTTGCACATCGCTTCCAGCGCACGCTCGGCCACTCCGATACAACGCATGCAATGATGAATCCGCCCGGGCCCCAGCCTACCCTGCGCAATTTCAAATCCGCGCCCTTCACCCAGCAGCATATTCGCCGCCGGCACGCGTACATTTTCAAAATGTATTTCAGCGTGCCCGTGCGGCGCATGGTCGTAACCAAACACCTTCAGCATCCGCACAATCTTCACTCCCGGCGCATCCAGCGGCACCAGAATCATAGACTGCTGTTTGTGCGCCGCGGCCGCAGGATCGCTCTTGCCCATAAATATCGCGATTTTGCAGCGCGGATTCCCCGCACCCGACGACCACCACTTCCGCCCATTAATAATGTACTCATCACCGCTGCGCACGATGCTCGCCGCGATGTTGGTCGCATCCGAAGACGCCACATCGGGCTCGGTCATCGAAAAGCACGATCGAATTTCGCCTGCCAGCAGCGGCTTCAGCCATTTTTCCTTCTGTTCCGCCGTGCCATAACGCGCCAGCACCTCCATGTTCCCCGTATCCGGTGCCGAACAATTAAATATTTCCGGCGCCATGTGGCTGCGCCCCATGATTTCGCACAGCGGCGCGTACTCCAGATTGCTCAGTCCCGCTCCACTCGGATCCTCCGGCAAAAATAAATTCCACAACCCCTCGCTGCGCGCCTTTATTTTCAGTTCCTCCACAATCCGCGTCGGCTTCCAAGGTTCGCGCGCCGTCTCCTGCTCGAACTGCCGTTCGTTCGGATAGACGTGCGCATCCATGAAGCTCTGCAACCGCTGCTGCAGTTCCTTCGCCTTCGCGCTCGGCTGGAAATTCATAGGCCTCTGCTATTTCCCAGTAAAAAACGGCGCGCGCTTTTCCACAAAATGCGCCACGCCCTCTTTGAAGTCCTCGCACTGCAGACTCGCCAGCATTTCCCGCTCGGCGATTTCAAACGCTTGCCTCAGCGTCTGGAACATCGCGTCATAGACCTGCCGCTTGATCACGCGCAAGGAACGCGGACTCACATTCGACGCCAGCTCGGTCGCATACTCCCGGACTTTCTCCTGAAACACGTCCTGCGGATGCACCTGGTTCGCCAGGCCCATTCGAAAAGCCTCCGCTCCGTCGATCAAGCGCGCCGAAAAAAGCAAATCCAGTGCGTTTGCGTGTCCCACCAGACGCGGCAACATCCACGCCATGCCATACTCGGCAATCAAGCCGCGCCGCGCAAACGCCGTGCTAAAGCGCGCCGCATCCGAAGCAAAACGCAAATCGCAATATAAAGCAATCACCAATCCCAGGCCCACCGCCGGCCCATTAATCGCCGCAATCACCGGCTTGCTCAGCGCCGGAAAATACGAATACTTCTTCTGGAAATCCGCGCGCGCGCCGCCTGCGCTGCCGCTCGCGCTGGCTTGCACCGCCTGCGCCCGCTGCTCCGCATCGAGGCCCTTCGCGGCCACCGTGCTCAGCAGCGACATGTCCGCGCCAGCGCAAAATCCCCGCCCCGCGCCCGTCAGCACAATCACGCGAACATTTTCATCGCGCTCTGCCTCCGCCATCGCGGCGCGCACCTCTTGCTCCATCACCGCGGTCCAGGCGTTTAATTTGTCGGGACGGTTCAGCGTAATCGTGGCCACCCGCTTGGCCACCTCGTAGAGCGTTTCTTGATTTGGCATGATGAGCCGGATTATATACAATGGCGCGCGTGTTAGTAACATTCATCTGTGTGCGACTATCTCATTCCCTGCTCCCGCTCCCTTCCCGCACAGTAGCCAGCTCGTGCCCCCGGAGGCTCCATGCCCTTCGTTGAAAATCGAGGCGCTAAAATTTATTGGGATGAGCAAGGTTCGGGCGAACCTCTGTTGCTCATCAACGGCCTCAGCTACCCCTCCTACATGTGGCATCGCGCGCGCCCGCCGCTCGCGCAAAGTTTTCGCACCGTCGCGTTCGATAATCGCGGCATCGGCCAAAGCGACGTGCCGCCGGGCGTTTATCCCATCGCGCTGATGGCTTCCGATGCAGCCGCCGTGCTGGATGCCGCGGGCGTCACCAGCGCGCACGTATTCGGCGTCTCCATGGGTGGCATGATCGCGCAGGAATTCGCGCTGCAGCATCCGCAGCGCGTGCGCTCCTTAATTTTGGGTTGCACGAATGCCGGTGGACCACACGTCGTGCGCCCCGAACCGGAGGCCCTGCAAATCCTAACGCGTCAGGGCATGACCCCCGAAGAATCGAAAGAAGCCATGATCCCGTTCATCTACGACGCCGCCACCCCGCGCGAGCGCATTGATGAAGACATGGCCATCCGCATGAAGTGGTACCCCACGCCGCAAGGGTACCTGGGACAACTGCAAGGGATTCTCCAATGGGAAGCCTACAGCCGCATCGCGCAAATCACCGCGCCAACGCTCATCATTCACGGCGAAACCGACCAACTCATTCCCGTCGCGAACGCTCTGCTGATCGCTGAACGCATCGCCGGCGCAACACTTGCGTTGATTCCGCGCGCCAGTCACATTTTCGAAACCGACCAACCCGGCGTAGCCACTCGCCTCATCAGCGAATTTCTAGCCACGCAGCAAGCTCGCGCACACCACTCCCGGCCCAAGTTGTGAGTCTGCAGGTTTTACTCCGCGGGATTGGATGCTGCTGATCCCGGTTCTGCGCCGGTCAAGAAGAGTTGTTGGCTACGTAACATCACAGAAACGTCAGGGCCGCTGCCCCGGCGCCTTCCCAGCATTGGTAATCCCCGTGCAATTCTCCGCCGGTACCACATGCGCAGCAGCCGCCGGCGATGAACACGTCTGCGTCTTGGTCACCGAACGAATCACGACAGCCGCCACCGTCACTGCGACCGCTGCGCCAACTCCCACCGCCGTCGCGCCCGCAACTCCCAGACCGCCTGCTGCTCCGCCCGCTCCCCCGCTCACACTCGTCGTGCTGCTCATTTCCGTCACGGTCATAGGCGTTGCCGGCACCGGAGGCGTAGGAGCCGCATTGAATTGCACGCTCGAAGATTCGCCCGCTCCCACAATCACGCACGGCCCGAGCACCCCACCGGGCTTCAGAGCGCAGAAATTTACTTTGCCCTCGTACACCACAATCCGCGTCGTGTCGCCTTGTGAATCCAGGGCGAAATCGGTTCCGACGACGCCCGCAACTCCGGTCGGCGTGCGAATTTGAAATTTGGCGTTGGGTTTCACCTGCTTCACAGCGTTCGCGCGCACGCGTCCGTAATTCAGATCCAGTTCCGTTTGCTGCGCTCCGCCATCATGTTTCGTCACTGTCAGATTCGAATCCGAACCTACGCTGAGCACCGATCCATCGTCCAATGCCACGCGCGCACGCGCCAAATGCCCGGTGTTAATCACGTCGCCCCAATAAACCGCCTCCGCAGTGGAAGCCGGAGTTTGCTGCGGCCCGCGAATTACGTTCACGACTGGCAGAACAGCAGTCAGTTTCCCGGCATGTTGCGCCGGCGTCGCTTGTCCGGCCTGCGCCGCAACATCGGCGGGAATCGCCAGCCGTAAACAGATCAGGAGCGCAATCAGACACGTAAGTGGATGGCGGGCATTCATGTTTCTCGTTCCTCCCCGGGCAATTCTCTGGCCCTGGGCTTCCCTCCAGAGCTTCCCGGTGCATGGAAATGCTTAAGGAAAATACCAATCGCGGGGGTCGGGCAGGAAATTACCATAACTCGCCCACGCCTCATAGCAATATTCTGCGCGGCAGCCACGGTGTCCCGCGCTCGATCCGCGCAGCGGCCGTGACGCGCTACCGCACAAGAACACCGTGCTTCTATCAGGGTTTCCGTTCGCGCGCCGCCATCGACGCCATCATCTGCCGCGTTGCCTCGTTGCTGCCCGGCGCATTTTTCTCGCGCCACGCCTCCAAGCGCTTCACATGTTCCTCCAGCCGCGCAAATGCGTGCGGGTTCTTGAACATCTCCCGCCACCCATTCACGATCGGCTTCAATCGCTCCCAAACCATCCACTGCTCGCCCGTGCTCTCGAAGAAAAATTCCTCATCGATCAGCCCGCGATTCACGACGTTCGCCACCATATCCCAGTAGCTCAACACCATGCGCATGAATGCGTTTTCCTGCGAATTCGGCGGCGCCACGTTCATCACGTCTTCCAGCGACGTCGGCTTGAAATTCCTCACGTACCAATCCCGCGCCTCGCGCAAACGCGGCTCGCGCCTAATGTCGTAGAGCCGCAACATCAGATTCACCTGCTCGTGTGTCACTTGTCCCATCGCATTCTCCTTCGTTGTCGGTCGAAGTTATTCGGACTCAATCGCAGTTACTCGGTCACGGTCAATCCATCACAGCTACTCGATTGAAGGTCTTCGGTTCAAGGTTTTCGTCGGCAGCGAATCGCCCGGCGTTACTCGCCGCTCTGCGGCACTTCGCCCTGCAACGTCACCTGATGCGTGTGGCTCAGCGGAATCTTCGCCTGCTCAAATCCCAATTTAATTCGCCGCCGCAACTCGCGCGCCACATCGTCCTTGCGGTTCAGAATCGTCCGCGCTTGCAGGCGAATCACCGTGCCATCCAAAGAGAGCGCTTCGACCCCCAGCACCCGCGGCCCGTCAATCAAAGCCGCGGACCAATCCGCATCATTGCGAAAATCTCCTGCGATTTTTTCCAGCGTTGCCAGCGCGCGTCCTACCATCTCCGCCGCCGGAACCGTCACGTCCACAAATGCCTGCGACCAATCGCGGCTCAGGTTCGCCACCTGTCCCACCAAACTATTCGGCACCGTCACCATCGCGCCCGCCGGATTGCGCAATACCGTGCGTCGCAAAGTAAGATGTTCTACCCGCCCCGTCTCGCCATTCACCTGAATTAAGTCCCCGACGACGTACTGATCCTCGAACACAATGAAAAATCCATTGATGAAATCTTTCAGCAGGCTCTGCGCGCCAAACGCAATCGCGATACTGGCCACGCCCGCCGTCGCCATCGCGGGAGCAATATCGAAGCCCAATAACTCGAACGCCATCAGCACCGCGATCAACCCGATAATCGCCGAGCCAATGCTGTAGAGCAGGCCGGCCATCGTGCGCGTCTGCTGCTCGCGCATCTGGCCCGCGCGCGATTGCGATTTGGCCAGCTGCACCAGCCGCGCCGTCACCGCTTTCAGCGCGCGCGTCAGCAGCATCGCAAACAGCAGGATGACCAGCAGCCGCAAGCCGATCTTCCCTGCAATTTCCATCCACCGTGAGAACGAATCAGTCATAAGATAGAGGGAGCGGGATTATACCATCCGGCAAGCTGCCCCATGCGGCGCGGCCAGAGGAAATCCCAAAGCACATTCGCGAACGGGAGCACGCATTATGGACCCGAAAAAGCGTAATTTCATCACCCAACTATTTTCCTGGGCGCTCGCTGCCCCACTTGCGCTGCTGGCCGCGCGCGCCTTCGCGCAAAATCCCAGCCCCAAGCTGCCTGCGGGCAATACGCCGGTCTATGACGGCCGCAACGATCCGTTCGGTGACAATGGCGCCAAGCCCGATCCCAAACTGATTCTGAAACAAAATAAGGAGCAAATCCATGACGACGTCGAAAAGCTCTACGCTCTCGCCAGCGAGTTGAAAGACGAAGTCGAGAAAACCGATTCCGCCAACGTGCTCTCACTGACGATCGTTGGAAAGTCCGAACAAGTAGAAAAGTTAGCCAAACAGATCAAAAACCTCGCCCGAGGCTAATGTAGCCTTCCTGGCGGCGCACTTCAGTGCGCCATCTGCGCCGCCGCGGCCGCCGCACCCGAACCGGCGCGCGGATAATTCACGCGAACCGAAACAATCTCAAACGGATGAACCGGCACCCTAACTTTGCCGTCGCGAGAAATCTCGAGCGGTGCGCCTTCCGCCTGCTCCATCAAATTTGTCAACGTGGCTGACGCGGCCCCTGCCGGAACGGCTAACTGCACCTCGCCATTTTTCCCCGCCCATTCATAAAACCGGAAAAGCAGCGCGTCGCCGTCCTCCGCCTTCTTCACCGCCGTCAAAACCACGTTGTCCTGCTCCACACGCGCAAAAGAAAGCTCAGCTCCCCACGCTCCCAGATGCGGGCTCACCGGCAATGCTCTCAAATGCGCATTGAATTCGTAGCCGCGCCGCACCGTCAGCGCCTGCTTCCAATCGCCCGCATGCGGATAAAGCGCGTACGCAAAATGTTGCTGCCCGCGATCCGAGTCCGCATCGGGCCACGTCGGCGAACGCAGCAGCGAAATTCGCAGCACGTTGCCCTTCGCGTCATAGCCATACTTCGAATCATTAATCAGGCTGAATCCGTGCGCGGCGTCTCCCAAATCAGCCCAACGCAGCGCCGGCACTTCGAATTTCGCCGCTTCCCACGAATTGTTCCGCGTCGTCGGCCGCTCGATTGAGCCGTACGGTATCTCGTAGGTCGCATGCTCGCTCGATGCCGCCAGCGGAAATGCGGCCTTCAGCAGCACGTGCGTCTCGTGCCAGTCAAAATCATTTACCACGTCCACGCGATCCAGCCCCGCGTACAGCGTGATGTCCTGCACGAATTTCGAATGTTGCCACGTCCGCGTCACGCGAAGCGTCGTGCGCAACGGGCCGCGCTCGACCAGCTGCACCGAATCCACCATGTCCAGGCGCGTGAACGACTTCTCGAAGTCCGCGTCAATATTCCACGCGTCGTAATCCTTCGGCTTGTCTTCAAAAGCGATCAGCTCGTTGCCGCACCCGCCGGTCGCAATCGTTTCGAATTGCGCGCGCTTATCATACAGGCTCGTAATGCAGCCGTTCTTTGGATCCACCACCACGCGCAGCATGGAATTTTCCAGCGTAAAATCGTGCGCCGATAAATCTCCCGGACCATCGCGCCGCCCCGGCACCACCCGCAACAGCGCATAGCCCAGCGCCGGAACCGCACGCGGCTCAACCAGCAGGTGCACTGTGTTCGTCGCCGCGTCCGAGGAAATCACCTGCACCGGCAGCCAATGATGTTCCCCATCCAGCACGGAAACGCCATCCTTCACGCTCTGGGGCATCTGGACCGAAAATTCCACAAGGTCCTGCCGCTCCCACGCCAGCGGATTGAAAACGAGCACGGGCCTCGAGCGCACGGGCGAGAGCGTGTCGACTCGCGCAGCAATCTGCGCCAGCGCAGCCGACGAAGCTTCTCCAGTTGTAAACCGCACCATGTCGTAATCCCGCTGCGCCTCCTGATAAATCACCCCAATCCCCGACCCCGCCGCCAGATCGTGGAATTGGTTAAACAAAACTTTCTTCCACGCTTCGTTTAAAGCCTCAGCGGGATAAGCCAAGCCGAAAAGCCACGCCAGCGACGAATATTTCTCCGCGTCCAGCATCCACTCCTCGCTTTCGCGCATATTCCGCTTGTGCGCCGCCTGTGAAGTGAAAACTCCGCGGTGATATTCGAAATACAATTCGTCGTTCCATGTCGGCAAGCTCACCATGCCGCTCGCCGGCGCCGGCAACTGCGCTGAGCCACCCGCAATCGTCTTGTAATTCCACACCGGCGAGTGCGCCGTATCCAGCTTCCCCTCCACGTCCGAAAAAAATCCCTGCGCGTTCCCAAAAAATGTCTTGGGATATACCATCTTCGGATCGGTCCAGCGCACTCCCGCGTCCAGCATCGCGCGCGTCGGCCCGCCGCCGTGATCGCCCACGCCAAATAAATGCATCATCTCCGGCAGGCCCGGATCGAGCTGCCGCGCTCGCGCCACGTCCTCGGCCAGCGGCTCCGGCTCGATCCCCCGCGCGTAATCGTGCGGAAAATACGACAGCACCTTGCTGCCGTCCGGCGATTGCCACCAGAAAAGCTTGAAAGGCAGCGGATTGGTATCGTTCCACGCCATTTTCTGCGTCACAAAATAATCCACGCCCGATTTTTTGTAGATTTGCGGCAGCTGCCAGTTGTAGCCAAAGGAATCCGGATTCCAACCGATGCGCACGTCCGCGCCAAATTTCTCGCGGAAGTATCTTTTGCCGATCAGCAGCTGGCGCACCAGCGATTCGCCGCCCGGCATATTCAAATCCGGTTCCACCCACATCCCACCCACCAGTTCCCAGCGCCCCTGCTTCACGCGGTCCTGAATCTCCTGGCAGATCGCTGGATACTTCTGGCACATCCATTCGCTGTAAGCCGCGGCGGATTGCGTAAAAGTGTATTTCGGATATTCATTCATCAGCTGCAGTGCGGTCGAAAAAGTATTGTGCACGACTTGCACCGTTTCGGTCCAAGGCCACAGCCACGCCGCGTCAATATGCGAATTTCCCGTCAGCCGAATCGAGGTCTGCTGCAAGTCGCCCCTAATCTTTTCCAGTTCGCCCTCCGCGCGCACGAGCGACGCATCGAAAGCCTGCTGCTGCGCCTGCTGTAGCGCCTGCAAATCCACCGCAGCACTCGCAGCTTCGATGGCGGCACGCACCGCCACAATCGAAGGCCCCAGCGCAGGCAACAGAGCATTGGCCGAAAGTATTTCCTGCAGCAAATCGTTAGGATTCGGCCGCGCCGCACTAAATTCGATTGCCACATCCGCCCGCGCGAAAGTTTTCTGGTCCACGGTGCGCAGCAATTTCACCGCCACCAGCACGCGCTCGCCCGGCTGCGCGTGATCGAACAGCACAATCGGTTCCAGATCATCGCCCATCGCCACGCGCCGCCCATTGAAATAAATAATTTGGGGCATCGGTCCATTCGCATAAGCCTCGAACTGAAACCAAACCCGCGCCCCGCTCAAATCGTAACCATTCAGCGTCTTGGGCACCTCAATCCACCGCCGGTACCAAACCGCCTCCGTCGGGGCGCGGGAATTTTCAGTAACCGTTTGCCAGGCCGAATCATCCGTCTCCGTCGCTTCGCCGTGCGCCACGTCACCCACATGAAATTTCCAATCGCCCGCAGGAATCGCATTCAGCGAACTCAATTGCGCAATCGTGCGATGCGCCCCAGCAGAAAGCGCGCTCGAAGGATCCCGGTTCTGTGCCTGCGCGGGAGCGGCGCAAAACAATATCGCGCAGCCCAACATCAGCCGCGCAACGCCCCATCGCAAACCATTCCGCGCAGCACACAACCTACCAGGGCAAGCAGTCACAAGCGGTCTCCTTCCTCCAAGCAGCGTGCGGCCCAATCAAAGGTCGGCGCAGCGCGCCTCATCCCAAGCTCGATTCCAAGACACTTCCGCGCGGATTATAAAGCAACCAGCGCCCCAGCAACCGGCAAGTTCCAGCCAACCATGCATTCCGTACGCAACGAACCCGGACAAAAAATCCCCGCCCTGGTGTATGATTTCTGGTTTCAGGATCGCGCGCCAAGCCGCGTGCAGCCTCGGCAATCTTTCTTGCCCTCTTCACCCTGGGCCTTTCCTGCAACTGAAACCGCAACCGCAATTCAACCGTCCGTTTTCGGAGGAGGAAGTTTCATGATCGTGGGCGTCCCGCGAGAAAGTTATCCCGGTGAACGGCGCGTAGCCCTGGTCCCCGCCGTGATCCCCACCCTTGCGAAAGGCGGCCTCGAAGTAATCGTCGAAGCCGGCGCTGGAATGGAAGCAGGCTATCCCGACGCCACCTACACAGCCAAAGGCGCAAAAATCATCCCCGACCGCGCCGAAGTTTTTCGCAACGCCGATATCATCGCGCAGGTTCTGTGCTACGGCTCGAACGACAAGACCGGCGACGCCGACCTCCCGCTGCTCCGCAAGGATCAAGCGCTCGTAGGATTTCTTCGTCCACTGGGCGGCCTGGACACAATTCAGCAAATCGCCCGGCGCAACGTCAGCGCGTTTTCCGTCGAGCTGATGCCACGCACTACCCGCGCACAAAGCATGGACGTGCTTTCCTCCATGGCCACCATCTGCGGCTACAAAGCTCTCGTCATCGCCGCGGACACTCTGCCCAGAATTTTCCCCATGCTCACCACCGCCGCCGGCACCATCACACCAGCCCGCGTTTTCGTAATCGGCGCAGGCGTTGCCGGCTTGCAAGCCGTCGCCACCGCGCGCCGTCTCGGCGCAGTAGCCTCGGCTTACGACATGCGTCCCGCCGCCAAAGAACAAGTGCAAAGCCTCGGCGGCCGATTCGTCGAATTGCCCATCGAAGCCAAGGATGCAGAAGACGCGCGCGGCTACGCGCGCGCCCAAGGCGAAGAATTCTACGGCCGCCAGCGCGAACTCCTCGGCAAAGTAGTCGCGGAAAGCGATGTCGTCATCACCGCCGCCGTAGTCCCCGGAACAAAATCGCCGCTACTCGTCACAGCTGACATGGTCAAAGGTATGTCGCCCGGCTCCGTGATCGTGGACCTCGCCTCCGAGCGCGGCGGAAATTGCGAGCTCACTCAGCCCGGGGAAAAAATCGTCGCGCACGGCGTTACCATCATCGGATGGTACAATCTCGCCAGCACGGTTCCCTACCATGCCAGTCAGATGTATGCGCGCAACGTTTCCGCGTTTCTTCTCCACATCGTAAAAGAGGGCAAGCTTCGCCTCGATCCCGCCGATGAAATCATTAAAGACACGCTGCTTACCACGGGCGGTGAAATCGTCAATCAGCGCCTGCGCGAATTTTACAAACTGCCGCCTTTGGTCACCGCCTCTCAGGAGAACAAATAATCATGAAGATGGATTTACTCACCAGCCTTTACGTTTTCATGCTCGCCGCTTTCATAGGCTTCGAAGTCATTCGCCAGATTTCTCCGCTGCTGCACACCCCGCTCATGTCCCTCACCAACGCCCTCGACGCCATCGCCGTCGTCGGTGCCATCATACTCACCGGCGAACATCGCAGCACTCTGTCCACCATCCTCGGCGCGCTCGCCATCGTCGCCGCCACCAGCAACGTCGTCGGCGGCTTCCTCATCACCGATCGCATGCTCAAAATGTTCAAAACCAGCGGGCCCAAAAAATAATGACCGCCTGGCTCGGAACAGACACCTTCATCGAAATCATCTATTTGGTCGCCACGGCGCTCTTCATTATGGCTCTGGTGTGGATGCGCACGCCCGCCACCGCTCGCCGCGGCGTACGCGCCGGCGAAATCGGCATGTTGCTCGCCATCGGCGGCACTCTGCTCAATCACAACATCATTGAATACAAATGGATTGCCATCGCTCTGGTCCTCGGCTCCCTCATTGGCGTGCCACTCGGCATGGTGCACATGACCGCCGTACCGCAGCGCACCGCGCTCAGCCACGCGTTTGGCGCCTTCTGCGTCACGCTTGTCGGCACCGCCGAATTTTATCTGCGCGCGCCCAACGTGCCGCCCTTCATGATGTCCGTGCTTGCAATGGAAGTGATTCTCGGTGCGCTAACTTTCACTGGCAGCCTCATGGCCGCAGGAAAACTCCAGGAAATTCTGCCGCAGCGCCCCATCACATATAAAGGTCAGAACCTCGTTAACCTCTCGCTGCTGGCAATCGCCATCGCCATCGCCGCATACCTCGTCCACGATCCCAGCCGCGTTCACCTCTTCCCGCTGATGCTCATCATTCCTGTCTTCTTCGGCGTCCTAATGATCATCCCCATCGGTGGCGCCGATATGCCGACCGTAATCTCCCTGCTCAATTCCTACGCCGGACTTTCCGCCGCAGCCATGGGTTTCGTGCTCGATAGCAAACTGCTCATCATCGCTGGCGCTCTAGACGGCGCCTCCGGCTTTATCCTCTCCGTGAATATGTCTAAAGCCATGAATCGCTCTTTCAGCAACGTGCTGTTCGGCGCGTTTGGACAGGAGCAAGTCGCCAGCACCACTGCGCAACAAGCGCGCCCTGTGCGCAGCGCCTCTGCCGAAGAGGCCGCCGCCATCCTCGGCGCCGCCAATAAAGTGATTGTCGTTCCCGGCTACGGCATGGCTGTCGCGCAAGCCCAGCACAAAGTCCGCGAACTTTACGACGCGCTCAGCAAGCGCGGCGTGGACGTGAAGTTCGCCATTCATCCCGTCGCCGGCCGCATGCCGGGACACATGAACGTCCTTCTAGCCGAAGCGGACATTCCCTACGACAAACTTCTGGACATGGATGAAGTAAACGACGAATTCCCGCAAGCCGACGTGGCTCTGGTGATCGGCGCAAATGACGTAACCAACCCCGCCGCACGTAATGATCATTCCAGTCCGATCTACGGCATGCCCATTCTCGACGTGGACAAAGCCCGCACTGTAATGGTCATCAAACGCAGCATGAGTCCAGGCTTCGCCGGCATCGATAATCCCCTCTACTACCTCGACAAAACCCTAATGCTCTTCGGCGACGCCAAGTCCTTCGTAGGCGCCATAGTCCGCGAACTCGGCGGCAGCCACAACTAACCTCAGAACCGCGTGAGCATCTCGCCGGCCCTTTGCATTTGTCGAATCACGAACCAGTCTGAATTTTCCATTTTCTATTTTCGCCTTTGCCTTTCCATTGCGAGCCCACAACCGAACGTAATACAATCATTGCACTCAATCTAATTTCCGATTGCGCCCGTAGCTCAGATGGATAGAGCGTGTGCCTCCGAAGCACAAGGTCGCGTGTTCGAATCACGCCGGGCGCACCAAAACCCAACAGAAACGATGGTTTCTAGAAATTGCGGTTCGTTTATCGCCCAACTCTGCCGAAATGCCACACCTCTGGGCCGAGCGACGTATTGATCGTCCCGTGCGCGCCCTGTGTGGGTCAGTCATCACTCTTCAACACTTCACGCAGACTTACCCAGCTCATCACCACCATGCCAGCGCAATAGACGAAGAGCAACAGAAGGCCCAGCGACAACCATACGAGTAACGTACCGAATGGCTCCGCATGGTCGTGAAGCGAATGCCCTTTCGAAAAAGGAACGACTGACGCACAGCTGAGGAAAAGTAGCGCCACGGAATACATCGAGCGCTTCAGCCGCAGGCGCTGGTGATCTCGTGTGTGACGCTTTACGTCTGCGACCGCCGCTGCATCTGGATGTTCGTCTGGTTCCTTAGAAGTCATAACCCCACCTTTCAGTCACACGTAGTGGTTGATGCCGAAGAGATTACCTCACCATATCTCCGGTAACGCCTCGTTTGCATCATTGAAAGTCACGCCATTGCCATGAACATCGCCCAACAGCATGTGCCATTCTTGATCCAGGCAACGGAATTTTGCGCTCCCTGCTGCCGCACGCGGGCCGAGAACTGCCGCCCCACAATTGGCGACGCAGCGCCGTTTGCACGAGGCGGCTCGATCCCAGGACAGATAAGCTGGGCTTTCATCGACAGCATTCTGTGGTACATAAGTGTGACGATTATTTTAGCGACTGTGGAGCGGGGACGTGTTCACTGCAGAAGAGTTGCGACAAGCAAAAATCTTTGCCTGTCTTGATGAAGCCGAATGCGCTCGACTGACGCAAACTGTCGCCGACGTGCGACTCAAACCAGGAGAATGGCTCATTCGAGAGGGAGCGCCCCCCTCGTTCTATGCGGTGTTGGAAGGCCGACTGCGGATCGTTCTCGATGTTCACGGAAAGCAGACCGAGTTTGCGGAGCACGAATTCAAAGAGGGCGATTTCTTCGGTGAAGTGCCTCTTCTGATCGGCACTCCCTTCTTCGGCTCATTGCGAGCGCAAACCTCGTGCCGCGTCGCGCGCCTGGATAAGCTGCAGTTTCATCGCTTGATTCGGGACTCCAAAGAGGCCCGCGCCATTATCCTGGAGACGGTGGGCGAACGGCTCTTGCTGATCCAGCAACGTTCGCTTTCTTTACCAACATCGCGGGTGTTCATCTTCGGCCGTAACAGGGATGCCGACTGCCACAACATCCGCACCTTTCTTTCCGCGAACCGTATTCCCTACGAGTGGATCGATCGTGATCGCCATCCGGAGCGGGTGCCTACCGGCGTCTCCGACGACCCTGATTGCCCGGCCGTAAGTGTTGACGGACAACTTTTTGTTGCGCCGCCGACCACGAGGGAAATTGCCGAAGCCCTGCAACTCCAGACCAAGCCCCGTCGCGACAGCTGTGACGTGGTGGTGGTGGGGGCCGGACCAGCGGGTATGGCCCGCCGGCGTTTATGGGAGTTCTGAAGGGCTAAGCGTGCTGATTGTTGAGCGCTGTGCAGCAGGCGGACAAGCCGGTACATCATCGCGTATCGAAAATTATCTGGGCTTCCCTGAAGGGATTTCAGGGGAAGACCTAACCGGGCGTGGATTCAAGCAGGCGACTCGTTTCGGCGCCGAAGTTGCGCTGACGCGGTCGGTTGAAAAGCTTACTCCCGCGAGTGAAGGCTATGTCTGCGAGTTTGACGGAGGCCAGTCGGTGTCAGCCCGAGCCGTGGTGTTAGCCACAGGCGTGGACTGGCGTCGGCTGCAGGCAAGGGTGAAGACCGCCTGCTGGGGCGCGGCATATTTTACGGAGCGGCACGTCAGGAGGCGACCAATGTAATCGGCAAAAAGGTCTTCATGGTAGGAGGCGGAAATTCAGCAGGACAAGCTGCCATATTTTTGTCGAGCTATGCGGCTGAAGTAAAGGTATTGGTACGGGGCGAAGGGCTGAAACTCAGCATGTCGCAATACCTGATTGATCAGATCGCATCGAAGGCTAACATCGAGGTTTTTCCCTTTACGCAGGTTGTTTCGGCGGACGGTGAAAATCACCTGGAACGAATTGAGGCTCGTGTTCAAGCGCCTCATGAGATGGAGAAGATACTGAGCTATGAAGCTGATGCCTTGTTTGTGATGATCGGCGCTGATGCCAGCACTTCATGGCTACCAGGCGAATTGGAGCGGGATCCACGCGGCTATATCTGCACCGGGCGCGACCTCACCACCTGGAAACTCGATCGCCACCCATTTCCGTTGGAGACCAGCCTCCCGGGTGTGTTCTCGGCCGGTGATGTGCGCCATAACTCCATCAAACGAGTATCGAGTGGAGTGGGCGAAGGCAGCATGGCCATCGCTTTTATCCATCAATACCTGGTCCTATAGAAGGAAGTTCGGTCTGAGAAGTTCTAATTTCATCGTGCCGTCCCGACCGAGATATGCCCTGATTACCGCGGTAATCGTACCTGTGGAAATTTTTCAAGTTTCCGGTGACACGGCTGGTCGGGACTTGAGAATGTTTTCTGTTACCATCCCTTTCCAGTGCAATTGAATGCAAGAGAAAAAACCTGATTACGGATTGGACGCTCCGGGCCTGGTCCGCGGATTTCTCTTTGGCGGCCCCGCGCTGTTTGCGTTGGGGTATTTCTCGCTCGAATGGGCTACGCCACGAAATATTGGACCTTTGATCGGCATCAGTTATTCGATGTTTTATTGCGGCATTGTTCTGTTTATCGAATCTCTCCTGCTAATGGGCAGCAGCTATTACGGGAAATTTCGCGCGCGCGACCGGTTCCTCGACGGTCTGCACCTTCGCGGGGATGAAACGGTGCTCGATGTTGGTTGCGGCCATGGCCTACTGCTGATCGCCGCCGCGAAAAGACTTCCGCGCGGTCGCAGCATCGGGATCGATCTCTGGTCTCAGGTGGATCAGGGAAACAACTCCCGCGAAGCAACACTGCAAAATGCGACGCTTGAAGGAGTTGCCGAACGCGTGGAAGTGCGAGATGGCGACATGCGAAAGTTGCCCTATGCCGACGCCTCCGTGGATGTTGTTGTGGCCAATCTTGCAATCCACAACATTTCCAGTCGCGAGGGACGCCGCGAAGCCATCTCGGAAATTGTGCGTGTCCTGAAATTCGGTGGACAAGTTGCGCTGATGGATTTCAAGTACGTGGGCCAATATTGCGAAGACTTAAGGAAGAACGGTATGGTCGATGCCAGCCCTTCCGGACCTATCTTTTGGATTTTCCCTCCGGTTCGAGTTGCCCGCGGCCACAAATCCTGACCGTTCGATTCGAGACGATACTGCCCGCATGCCTGGTTATCGGGAGTCAGCGTTCTTGAACCCCGCTGATCTCGCTGGGGCTCCAGTGGGAAATAGGTTGATAATGGCCGGCGCAGGTCACCACACGAGCTCGGATCGGTCATACCAGAAAGCCTGTATTGTGGACACCAACCGTCAGTGTTACTTCTCGATAGCGGCTTGCGGCGCTGATGACGACCGCGCGCGATACTGAGGAGAATATATGATTAGGCTAAAATATCTTGCGCTCGTTGCTGTTGCTGGGATTTGCTTCGCAGCCACCGCTCCCAAAGCAGGGGCGCAGGTCAGCGTCGGCGTCAGCGTCGGACCTGCCCCTGACTGCCCCTATGGTTACTATGACGCTCCTCCTTATGGCTGTGCTCCCTACGGCTACTACGGGCCGGAATGGTTTACGGGTGGCGTTTTCATTGGCGCTGGCCCATGGTTTCATGGTCCTGATAACTTCCATGGTCACGTAAACAATCATTTTCATCCCGAACATGGATATAAAGGCCCCGCGCCACACCCAGGAGATAAGCCCTCAAGGCCCGTCGACAAAGTTGCCCACTTCAAAGGAAATGAAGTGCGTGACGGGCGCGGCCACGTAGGTGGCGAGGAGAAGCGCTAAAAACAGTTGATGCTCGGGTTGCCGGACCGCTGACTCGCTGGTCAACTTCTCAGTCCGGCGGCGATCGTTGCAAGCGCAAGTCGAACTTACGCGTCCGCGCCATAAGTGCATCAACGGAAAAGTGCGCGTGGGGTCTTCAAAGAGGCCACAGGTTCCACCGCAGCGCCTTGTGCAACCTCCTCTGCTCGCTCCCCTTTTGAAGGCCTCGGGCTGGCTGGTAGGCTCAATCCGGCGAAATCCATCCGAAGCAGCGCAGACCCGAAACCGGCGAGAAAGGTTCTAAAATCGTCCTCTGGGCGCGTCATATCACCGGTACCCGTTCCCCGCTGGAACTTTGTTCCGCGAGGGTGTAAATTCCTCTTGCGCAGCAAGCCGACGGCGCTCGTCAAGTGGCATAACAACGAACATGCACCTAGCAACTAAGTTAGCCGAACCAGATTTGCACGAAGCGCCAAAAGACGCTCGCGCAAAAACACAAAACTCTGCGAAGAGCCTGTCTGCCCCATTCAGGATCGCACTTCGCTTGATCTCAGTCCCCGTGGCTCTGGCAAGCATCGTGGCCGTGGCGCTGGTCGGCGTGCCGTCTCTCGGCTTCTATGGCGCAGCCGCGCTTCTGGACAAAATTCGCCCCCTGCACGACGCCTATCAATTTCTCTCCCGCACGTACGACCGACTCCTCGACCGCATCAGCCAAGAAGTTTTGCGCGACCCGCGAGATACTCCCGCGTTGCGTCTCATGGTGTCCGTCACGCTCACCGCCGTGCCCATATTCGCTGTCCAACTCGTTTTGGGTAAGCCTAGGCTCTGGCTCGGCGTCGCTTTCTATCTTTCGCTCTACGGTGTCAAGTTTCAGCGCTTCGTCCGGATGTTCAGCGCCAAACACCTGGAAGCCCACCGCCGCCAAGGCTACTTCTCGGACAAATACCACAAGGTCTTCGGTCGTTACGTCGAGTTCTTCCTCGGCTTCCTTTATGGCAACGTTCCAGAACTCGATCGCACCGTTCATGTCCGCCTCCACCACAAAGAAAATAGCGGACCCGAGGACACGACCTCCACCATTGCTTACGATCGCACCAGCAAAATAGATTTTCTTTGGTATCTTTCGCACAACATTTGGACGGTTCTGGGCCTTATTCCCTACGCCTACTTTAAAGCCAGGGGCGAAGACGAGAACCGCCGCCGTATGTTATGGGGAATCACCCTCTACTCCGCTTACTTCGCAGCGGCTTTTATTTACGACTGGAGGATCGGCATCGTCTACGTGCTGGTTCCGCTCCTCGCCATGAACTTCATCATGGCCATGACCGCCTGGGTCCAGCACGCCTTCTACGACGAAGAGCGCCCCGAAGACTATTTCGCGAACACTGTCACGGTATATGATGAAGTGAACTTCATGAACGAGGGTTACCACCTCTGTCATCATCACCGCAGCGGTTTGCACTGGACCGAAATGCCCGCCCACCTGGAGCGCATCAGCGGCAAAATGAGAGAATCCGGCTCAGTGGTCTTCCGCGATTTGGATTTTATGGAGCTGTTTCTCGAGTTGACTGTCCTGCGCAGAATGAACGTCCTCGCAGAGAAGCTCGTCCCTTGGGAACCCATGAATCAGGAACAAAGGCTGGCTCTGCTGGAAAAAAGAACCAAGCCCGTAAGAACCATTTCCGCCTGAAACCTGAGCTTTGTGACAAGCGACGAGCGTAGCCCTGTGCCGCAATCTCCGCAGCAAACCTACAAAGGCTTCTTGCCCACCCCGCAAATCCATCCTTTCGCGCGTTCTTCAGAAATCCGAATATCCTCGAAACCCGCCGCCGCAAATAATTCCCGCTGTTCTGCAGCGCTCAGGTTCGCAGATCGCACCAGCTTCATCGCCGGCCCGTGCAGCCAATCCTTCGCTCCCTTCCGATAGCTCTCCGCAATCACGATCAGCGTCCCGCGCGGTTTCAGTACGCCCAGAACTTCCCGCATATCGGTCACCAGGTCGGGCCAGTAATATTGCGTCTCTACCGCGGTCACAAGATCGAATGTGTCCGCGGCAAATGGTAGTCGCGACACCGAAGCTCGCGCGATTTCCACCCGCTCGGCCTGAATCAACTGCGCATTCTTCGCGCTCGACGCAGCCACGCTGCCCGCGGCGTAATCCACGCCATAAACCGTGCCTTTCGCGGCCAGCGCGGCCAGTTTCTCGATCGTTCGCACGCCCCCGCACCCCACATCCAGAATCGTGAAGCCCTCGCCGATCGCGACGTGTTTCAGCCCCCAGTCAGTAACCCCCGAATGGGACATGTTCATTATCCACAGAAAAAGCCTGCCCACCCATTTCGTGGGCTTGCGCACTTGATTCACCAGGTAGACCGCTAATCCAGCTACGCAGATGTAATACAGGGTTTGTTCAATCGCGTGTCTGGATAGCGATGACAAGGGCCGCCTCCCAAATCGCAGCCTCGCAGAATTTAAATGTTACTTCTACCGGAAAGGCGTCAAAATAGCGGCTCGATATTCAGTTCTTATAAACCGAATTGCAGCTAAAATAGCAGCGCGCGGCGCGGCGCCATCCGCAATCCTTTACTACGTGTAACCGCCGCCGTGCCGCAGCCGTCCCTTGACTGGACTTCCGGGAGCCTTCGAAATGAAGAAATTGCTTTTGCTCGCGCTGGCCACATCGTTTGCCACTATAGCCGTCGCGCAGGACGCACCCCAAAAGGTAGAAGTCGCCGCGGATTATTCCTACTTCCGCGTTCCGCAAGGCGGCTTCGTCCCGGACGCCTCATTGAACGGCGGCGGCGTGTCCATCGCCTATTACTTCTTCAAGCACGTCGGCCTCAAAGCCGAATTTCAGGATTACGGCACCTACGCGCAGAACATTACCGTGCCCGCCAGCACTCAGGGCTGCAACAGCCTCTCGGATTGCCAGCTGTCCGTCAGCGGCACCGTGTTCACCTACACCATCGGTCCAGTCATCCGTTTTCGCGTGAAGCGCTTCGAACCCTTCGCGGAAATTATGATCGGAGGAGCTCACAACAATATTTTCCGCAACATCTATAACGCCTGCACCGCCCAGGGAGAATGCATCAACCTCAGTAAGCTGCCCAATAACACGGCGTTCGATTTCGTCATCGGCGGCGGCCTCGACCTGCCCTTCCGCGAACATATTTCCTTCCGCCTGGCCCAGATTGATTATGTTCGCACCGGCTTCGGCAATAGCCTCGTCATCGGCAAAAGCACCCAGGACAATCTCCGCGCTCAGGCCGGAATCGTCGTCAGGTTCTAACCGCACGCACCCTCTGTACTCGCTGTAGGTCGTGCCTTAAGGGTTTGACTTTGTAGCGGCCTCGTGTTTTCTAGGCGGGCGCATCGGAATTTGCCTTTGACCTCGGATTGTGTCGTCGCGGTTGGCTGTGAATTCGCGAATCCCCCGCAAGGCGCGATCGGGGGGCAGCGGCGCACGTACTTCAGGCGGTTTTCGCCCGTAGCCGCGCCTGCAAAATCAGATCCGCCATCACATCGCGATACGGTCGAAAGTATCGTCCACGACCGTAATCGTCGGCACGATCAAAGTCTCCGCCGGCACTATTTTCGGATCGAACCGCGCAAAACCCGATTCATGCAATCCGCTGCTGCCCCGCCCGGCGCCGGACGGCTCAGATGCTGAAACGCTCGCGCGCCGCGCATTGTACACCGTAAGCTCGCGCCCCGCGCCAGCTCGGCGACTCAACCGAATAATCTTCCACTCCCGGCGTCTCCTGGCTGCTCGTCGCGATTCGGTTCGCCGCCCGCTTCATGAATTCCGGAAAGTCGTCCATCTCCGTCACCTCTGCAGAAGCGAGTGGGTCATTCTCCCACACGCTTCCGCCATGTCTTTCTGACGTGAGGTATGTTACACAAAAACGAGGCGGCAAAAGGCGGCATTAAGGGAAATTCATCCGGTCTTGTCCGCAATTCTCAGCGGCATGAGTGACGACCGGATCTTGCAGAGGCTGAGGTCTTCGGTTCGAGAAAGCCAAAACGAAGTCTTCAACGGTTCGAACCATGATGGTGCGCAGCGGATGGAATTTCGAGTCACTCTGCGCGAGGACAGCGTTACTCAAGGAGTTGTGCCGTTCCAGGCCAGGGTCGTGGGTTCGATCCCCACCGCCCCTACCAAAGTTTCCTGTTTTCAATCTCTTATCTCGTTAAGGACCCTTCAACCGGAACAAAGGCTTTGACCAAGATCAAGTTTCGGGTCAGCGAAGCCTTGTGATTTCAATGATTGGCGCAGTCTGAAAGACGCAAAGTTGAACGGGAATCCCCACCGCCTCCGCGAGTACCGCGTGGATTGAAACTCAGGACCGGACTTGGAGTGAATTTGGTCCGTCACCGCGAGGTGCCGACTGATGTGTTTTTCGACGAGCCGCAAAGTCGCGCCAAGAGTCGATATTGGTTTCGCACTACCTCGTCTCTGGATAACTTCCGGCTTGCCGACCATTCTGGAGTTGGCATCGTCAATCGCCACGAGGGCGTTTCTGGGTACGAATCTGGTGGGGCTTCCCACAAGCGGACTTCTGGCCCGCATAGTTTCCGAATGGCTCGTCATCCGACCGGAATCGGTTGCAAGGTCACTGGGACTTGCACCTTCCCAAGACGCGGACTCTTGGCTCGCGGTCGTTTTCAGGCTGTTGCCATTCATGTTGCAGTGGTGGGCTACCGATACCTTATCCACGAGTTGTCAGCCTTGATGCGCCCTCGGCAGACGTAACTAACGCGAGTCGGATCACAAGAGCCTCATGATTCCGGGCTCTCACGTGATCAGAGCCAACGGCGTGTCGGCTGTGCAGTCGCGCACCTGGCTCGCTCCAAGTCTCGCGGCTGTCGGCGCGACTTACCCCGAGCGAATGCGAAGCGCACCCACTGATACGCCAACATCATCAAATCCAACTCCGCCTCCGCCAACAACCCGGTCCCTTTTCGCATCTGGCCATCCATTACGGGATGGACACTCGCTTCCACTGCACAGCTGTTCTGGCTCGCCTTCCGCGCTAGTATTCAATTTCATGACACTAAGAATCGTCGCCGTAGCGGCTCTTATGCTTTGCGTCGGGCGCGCCTCTGCCCAAAGCGCGATCCTGATCGGAATCCACATAAATGCCTGGGATGATGCCAACGGAGCGTCGCACGATCCCAGCTATCGTACGTTTCTTGTTACCTTCCACGACGGAAAGGCCCAGCTCGCCGCCGATATACCTGACCTCATCATTCCGCGAAGAGATGGTTTTTGGCGCGTTGGCAGCGTCCACAAGGGGCCGCCTCGCGATGGCGGCTACCAGGAATTCATATACGCGGTCCCTGTTCAAGCCGTACCTCACGCCATCGGCGAATACCATCCCGGCGATCCGAACTCCACCTGTTCTCAAACCGATCAAGCCACCATCGAGTTCATCAATCCCGATTGGATGTCGGTTTCTTATATGCACGAGCCGCCCTGCGCGCTCGAAATCGAGCTGCACCACAGAACCTTCAAGTTCGATGAGCCTGAAAAACCGTTGGATTTATCCGCGGCGCTGGGGCCGGCCGCGCTGGACGCCGAGAAGAAAGCCGATGCCCTCGCAAAAGCCGCCGCCGACCTCGGCGACTGTCCCGACGTGTCGTCCCCGGACCCCACCAACTGGGGAATTGAAGAGTCCAACCAATTAACGAAGAGCTCCGCAAGTCTGTGGATTCTTGCTAGCGACTACTCCGCGCCGCACGTTTGCAATGGCGGTAACGCCTATGAGATCAAGTATCCAATTCCGCGGCCGATCATCGGTGCAAACTATCACGCCGCCGAGCTGGCCTCGGCTCTCAAATCCACCCAGGCAAATGATCCCGTCTATGATGCTGTGCTCACACCCACGGGCGACTTTCTCATAGCGTTGGGCACTTGTTGCAATAACCCCATCCGCGTCTTCAAGCTAGGCCAACAACCTCCCGGCGCGGCCCTGCTGTCTTTTCCCGCTGACGTCGAACTCACCTCGGGATTCAGCGTGGTAACCATTCAGTGGGCGTTAGGCAGATACGCGGGAGACTGGGAGTCTAAACTGAAGGCGATTGCGGCCCATCCGCTGCCGCAACCGCTTCTCGTTACCGCCGCCGCGCAGAAATAACCGCATAGGCTGGCGTTTGTACTTTGTGCCGGAGCTGAAGCTCTGACCCCCTAGGAAAAATGCAGAAGCGTCCGGGGCAGGCGCGACTCGGAAGAAGACAGCCCGGAGATTGCAGAAAAGCTTATGGTGAGGCGCGGGCCTCGGTTATCGAATCGCTTCTGACTACTCGCTATCCCGGTTCTGAATTAGACTGGGATTCGCAAGTCGCTGCACATTCCAGGTGAAAATTCTCATCTCTTCGAAGTAGCGGCTAACATCGCCATCTCACTCACAAGTGTCAGAATTTTGCCGGTCTCTTCGTGAGTTGTCGGCTATACGGAAGTAATCCAAGATGGGCACCGCGCGGATCAGTACCCGGAAGTCGGCTTGTGGGGAGTG
>Ga0209010_1000150_pt1 | contig 26198 bp, 18 predicted proteins | sample BlaSpr_A8_OM1_O3_FD_187985 | JGI IMG/M metagenome (GOLD analysis project Ga0209010, IMG submission 187985) | Forest soil microbial communities from Thunder Bay, Ontario, Canada - Black Spruce, Ontario site 2_A8_OM1_O3 (SPAdes) (version 2) | ecosystem: Environmental > Terrestrial > Soil > Boreal...
TAGTCCTTCTATTGCTGTTGCTCGGGGTATTGCTCCTGCGGCGCGCATACGTGGCGTTCCCGTGCTTTTTCGTCTATGTGGTGTTTGCGGTGGCGGCGGGCGTTGCGCGGTTGGCGATCCACAGTCATCGACATGCTCTCTATTTGACGTTCTGGGTCACTGACGGTGGCTACGCGCTGCTTGGTGCCTTGGCGTTGTACGAGGTGCTGCGCAGGGTGTTGCGCGTGGTTGCCGGGCTTTGGTGGACGCCTTTGGTCTTCCCCTCACTGGTCGCCATAGGTACGGGGCTGAGCATCTGGAGAATGCAGGCGGACCCTCCGCAGGTCCACGACCGCTTTCTGCTCTGGATAGTGACTGGAGAAATCGCCGTTCGGTTCGTGCAGGTGTTCGCAGTGCTGCTGATTCTGATCCCGCTTCTCGGCTCTCGCGGACACAGGCATTCTCTTGGCATATCCACCGGGTTTGGCCTCTACTCAATAGTGGCGTTACTGATCACAACAAGGCTTTCGGACATCGGAACGAGATTTACTTTTTTGTGGGGAGTCATCTCGCTCCTGGCATACTCCGTAGCCGTAATGATTTGGATTTGGACCTTTAGCGCGCCGCAAGTTGAGGAATGTGCCATCCCAATCCCCGAGGAAACAGACGCTTGCTTTGACGCCTTCAGATCGAGGCCGGGACCAGCTAAGAGGAATGGGCCAGCCATGCGCCTTGCCGGTTGAGATTTGGCCGACGGGAGCTCCTAAGTTCACTCCTTTGTGGCTCGCGCTTTTCTGGCATCCGCCAGTGCCCTCTATTAACGACAGCGAATCGCCCCTCGCCGAGCTCGCGGCCTGATGAACCAGAATTAGCCCTTCCACCGCCTGCATTCGTGGCTAAACTGTTTGCGGGGAAAACTTCCCCCCATACAAGGAGAACCACATGAAACAGATACTCGCAGTCGCGCTGTTGCTGGCGTCGTTTGCTTCGGCGGCCTTAGCTGAGGGCAGCGGCCCGCCTCCGTCAGGGCCGGCTGGACCCGGCCAGGGCCCCGTAGATAAGCCGTGAGGATTATGATAGTCGGATTCTCGGCGGGACCAGCTTAAGGTAATCTGGTCCGGCCAAATATGAGCGATCTCGTCTGGTACATTCCGCTGGCGCTGCTCCTGCTGCTGCTGTGTGTTCTGGTGAGGGGGCATTCGTACCGGACGTTCCCCTGCTTTTTCGCGTATGTTGCCTTTGGGGTGGCCGCCGATTCAACTCGGCTTGTTACGCAGAGCCACCCCAAGCCTTATTTCTGGATCTACTGGATCACTGATGCGGGCTACGCGCTGCTCGGAGCCGTGGCGCTGCAGGAGGTGCTGCGCAAGGTTCTGCGCGGCGTCAGGGGGATGTGGTGGGCGCGTCTGATTTTTCCGGCCATACTGGCCGCGGGCGTGGTCCTGAGCTTTTGGCATTTGCATGAGGCTCCTCCGCAGGTCCAAGGCCGCCTTCTGCTCGCCATTGTGACCGGAGAAATTGCTGTCCGGTTCGCGCAGGTTTTGGTTTTCGCCGGGATGGTGGCGTTCGTTCCGCTCTTCGGTCTGCGCTGGCGCCAACAACCCCTCGGCATAGCCATGGGGTTTGGCCTTTATTCTACGGTTGCCCTGTTGATCACGCTCAAGCTTTCGGATTTTGGAACAAGATTCAAATTCTTGTGGGGAGTGGCCTCACTTGTGGCATACTCCTTGGCCGTGTTGATTTGGATTTGGTTTTTCAGTTTCCCCCAGAAAGAGGAGCCTGCTCCGAATCCCGAGCAGGTGGCCTTTGCCCTCGATACTCTGAACCGATATCTAGAGTGGTTACGGAGGATGCGCTAGCCATGTTTTTAGCGATTTCGACCTGGGTAATCGTTACCTCGGGCGTGCTGGCTTTGTTGTATATTCTGCGTTGCGCCTGTGCCCGAACTCCGAAGTTCAACCTCAACGACCTGGTCCATTTCTTATATCCCGTCGATTTGTCTCTGCTTGACTCGCTGCTCGATCCCGCCGCAGATTTCGCTTTGCGCTGGAGCTTGAACCCGCGCGCGTTCCGCCGGGAGCAGCGCCGGCGGATGCGTCTGTATCGGGAACTGCTGCGCCGCATGGCCCACAATTCCATAATTCTGGCCGATTTCGGCAACGCCCTGTTCGGCGAGGATGAGCGTCCCGCCTGCGCTTGCGAACTGGAGGGCGCGGTCATCAAGGTGAGGCTCTATACCGGCTTCGCGAGGCTCCGGCTGCGATTGTGGTTATTGCTTTCTCTCGACGCCCTCGGCGTCGTTCCCACGCCCCAACTTGCGAACTTGCGCAAAGCCGCCGACCTTGATGGTCGCAAGGCCTACGATGAACTGAAGATCGCTGCCGCAGCCGCATTCGCCCGGCTCCAACCCGCCGAACTCGACGCCCTGACCAGAAACTTGTGAGAAAGCTTTTCCACGGATACCTCCGTTCCTCAAATACCCGAAACTAAGGTATCGGCCCGCGGCTGCCGATCAATCTTCTGGCGCGCTTCTCTGCGCCAGATGAGGATCTTCTCATGCGAATCCGCACGACTCCTTTGTTGCTCGCGCTTCTTCTTCTGTCCGGCTGCAGCTCAACTCCGACTCCGATTGTCACCCCTCCGACAGCTACCGCGCGGGTGTATCACGGCACAGCTTCGGTCGGCGATTTCATGACCATCACCGTCGACCCCACGGCAAAGACCATTTCTTACAACGATGTTTCCAATAGCAGCAGTGGCACTGTCCCTTACACGGCGAATTCCGACGGCACGTACACGCTGAACGACTCCTCGGGAAATTTGATCGGCGCCTATGAAGTTCCTAACTACGCCCTGTTGATTCAGGCGGCCAAGACCGGACCGAACCTGGACACGCCCGCGCTGATTACGTCAGTGGAGAGCGGACAGATTTCCCTGGCTACATTTGAATCGCAGGCTTACAACACCATGCAGTTCCGCACGGCGGCGGGCGGCCTTGAAGTAGGTACGATCAGCGTCAACGCGCAGGGAATGGGATCGCTCTCTTCGTTCTGGCCTTACGGGGCGTATAACCAGGGCAATCAGAGCCGCAGCCCATTCAACAGCGGTACCATCGACCTGAGCCAGGCGCAACTGGATTCTTCTGGCACCTTCCTCAAAGTTCCTGAGCCCAACAACGAGCCGGGTTTCGCCTACGTCTTCGGCACCGCGGATGGCATTTTCGCCGTGGACACTCCCAATGGCGCCATTCTCGGCCTGAAGAAGGCCCCGAGCAAAGACTTCGATCCGACGGTCGCAGGAACCTATAAAGCCATCTATTATCAGAAAACCGGCGCCAGCACGGGACAAGGCAACGTGGAAACCGGAACCGCGAGCCTGGACGATGCAACGCTGGTGGTGACCAGCGACGGCCAAGTCACCATGACCGACACACAGGGAACTCAGATCGCTGAGGCCACGCTTACGCCCGTGGCCGACTCTTCGTACCTTTATGGCAGTTCGGGCGAATTGGCGGATCCGTGTTACGGCGTGTTCACTTTTCGCGTCACCACTGCGAACGCACAGCAGGATGTTTTCGTAAGTTTCATGGGCAAGGCCATGCTGTTCAGTTCCTTCACCGCCAATCTGCCCTGGAACACAGTCGGGACTTACAGCTATTTTTACGGAGTAGCGTTGAAGTAAGGTTCGTGCGTTCCGCCTTAGGATTCCGTTCGAGATTCTTCACGGCTGAATGCTGAGTGCTAAGTGCTGACCTCTGTCCCTGTATTACCATCCAATCGTGACTTCACGTTTGGGAACCTGGCTTCGCGATCCTCTTTTTCTTTTGTGTCTGACGGCGGGCCTGCTGGCGTTCGTCGTGCAATCCGGCGAACTGGGCACCGCCGACACCATGCATCGGCTCCAGACCACGCACTGGCTCTGGACTTCCGAGCCTCAGGTCTTCCCTACCGAGTATCCCGAGTTCGGACTGCATGGCCGTGGAGGCCAGCTTTATAGCTGGTATGGCATTGGTCAATCGTTGCTGATGTTGCCCGCGGACCTGATCGCAACGTGGATTGCGCACTGGCGTGTTTTCGCAGGCTATAACGAAGATCCCGCGGTGCGCAGCATTGTGGTCGCATACTCGACCAGCATTCTGGTGAATGTCCTAACGGCATGGGTCGCCTTCCGCCTCTTGCGGCAATTGCGATTTTCGCTGCGCGAGTCTGTGTGCGGAGTTCTGGCGCTGCTGTTTTGCACCACACATCTCCACTACACGCAGAACCTGATGGAGAACAACTACATCCAATTGCTGACGCTGGTGGGATTTTCGTTTCAATATGAGTGGCTGCGAACCGGGAGCGCTCGCGCGCTTTGGATTGGATCGGCGGCTCTGGGGCTCAACCTGCTGACCCGGCTTACCACGGGTTTGGATTTAATTGGGGCAGGAGTGTTTTTGCTCGCTGTGCTCTGGTTTGAGAAAACTTCTTTGAACGAGGGCTGGCGGAAGTTTCTCGCCTACTGCAAAATTGCCGCGCCGGTTTACGCCTTTTTCATTCTGGTCGATCGGCTCTATCAGTTCTATCGCTTTGGTTCATTCACGAATACCTACGTGTCGCTCTTTGCCAAAGAGCAGCGATTGCAAGATCCTACGCTGTCTTTGAATTATCCGTGGACCACGCCGTTTCTCGACGGCTTTCTGGGGCCACTCTTCAAGCCGGAGAAGTCTATTTTTCTTTTTGACCCTTTGCTAATGCTGGCAATCGTGTTGCTGGCAGTGATGTGGAAACGCCTGTCGGCGGAAGTTCGCGCTTATGGCGCGGCGTCGATAGTTTTGCTGCTTGGGTACATCTGCTTTTATGCTCGCTATACATATTGGGCGGGAGATTTTGCCTGGGGCGACCGCTACGTCTCGACATCGGTTGAGATGGTGGCGCTGATCGCAGTGCCCTTGCTGTTGAGGCTTCGGTTTCCTACGGGCGAAAGAGGCGAGCCTCGGGGGCTAAAGCCCGCTCTGTCTGCCACATCTATCGCCGCCGCTAAAGCCGTGCCCTTTCCGAGCCTTTCAACTCCGAAGGCATTCGTTCCGAAGTCTTTCGCGACGTGGATTTGGCGAATCGGCATTGTGATCGTTCTCGTCAGCCTTGCGATACAGATCGCGTCGCTGGCCTTCTGGCTTCCGCTGGAAATTTATCAGATGGAAACGCTCGGGCATCCCACGTTCGTGATTGCCCTGCGCTTCAAAAATGTTGTGGCATTCGCGCTGGGCAAGATGAATGCGTGGGGATTGAATAACGAATCCATGGGGCAAGACCCATGGGATTACGTACACATCACGTGCTGGAATTTTCTTCCGTTTTTGCTGCGCCGGGTGGGAGCCGCGCCGAAGTGGGTTGTGGATGCAGCCTTCACGATTTGGTTCGCCGCAATTGCCGGGCTGCTGGTTTGCCTCGTGATGCTACAGCGTTATGATGAAAGTTAAGTCCTACCGCTAAATTATGAAAATCGAAGACGCAGAGACTGTTGAGTCGATCCGGGAGTTGGCAAAACTTACGGGCGAGACTTTTGCGATTGCCGTCCACAAGGCAGTTCGTGAGCGGCTCGAACGCGTCCGCGGTCGCACGGGCATGGCGGAGCGCCTTCTGAAGATTGGGAAGGAATGCGCCCCTCTATTTAAGGAGCCTTATCGCTCGACCGATCACGGAGAATTGCTTTATGACGACAAAGGACTGCCGAAATAATCCGATTTACTCCACTGTCACCGACTTCGCCAGATTCCGCGGCTGATCCACATCACATCCTCGTCTCACCGCGATGTGATAAGCCAGCAACTGCAAGGGAACGATTTCCAAAATCGGCGACAGCTCTTCCGGAGCGGCGGGAACGTAGAGAACGTGGTCCGCAGCTTCTTTGATTTCTTCGTCGCCCTCTGTGGCCAGCGCAATCACCACTCCAGATCGGGCCTTCACTTCCTTCAAATTCGACATCGTTTTCTCGTAGCGGGTCATCGAATCCGGATCGCTCATGTTGCGCGTGGCGATGATCACGACCGGAAGGTTCTCGTCGATCAGCGCGTTGGGGCCGTGCTTCATTTCGCCCGCGGGATAGCCTTCCGCATGAATGTAGGAAACTTCTTTCAGTTTGAGCGCGCCTTCGAGGGCGATAGGGTAGTGAATGCCGCGCCCGAGAAAAAGAAAATCGTGAGCACGCTGAAAGCGTTTGGCTAAATCTTCGACCTGTTCGTCGCGGGCCAGGAGATGTTCCAGCTTGCCGGGAATCCGCATCAGCTCCTCGACGGCAATTCGTAACTGCTCGGAGTTCATCACGCCCCGAACCTGCGCCAGATACAGCGCGAACAGATGCAGCGCAGTCAGTTGAGCCGTGAAGGCCTTGGTCGAAGCCACGCCGATCTCCGGGCCAGCGTGCGTGTAAATCGTTCCCGCCGCTTCGCGCGTGATCATCGACCCGACTACGTTGCAGATGGCCAGAGTCTTCGAGCCTTTGGACTTGGCTTCGCGCTGGGCAGCGATAGTGTCGGCGGTTTCTCCGGACTGCGAAATGACGATCGTAATCGTGTCGGGACCGACAATGGGATCGCGGTAACGCCATTCGCTGGCGTAATCGACTTCCACCGGAACGCGCGCCAGACTCTCGATCATAAATTTGCCGGCTTGCCCGGCGTGCCAGCTTGTGCCGCAGGCGGCGATGTTGATTTTTTTCAGCGCGCGAAATTCTTCCTCGCCGATCTCCATCTCCGAAAGAAAAATCTGTCCGGTGTCGCTGGAAACCCTGCCTAACGTCGTATCCCGCACGGCGCGCGGCTGCTCGTAAATTTCCTTGAGCATGAAATGCTTGAAGCCGCCTTTTTCCGCCTGAATCGGATCCCAGGTGACGTGCTGCACTTCGCGTTTGAGAGCCTTGCCGTCGAAATCCGTAACCTCCACACCTTCCCGAGTCACCGTCGCTACGTCGCCATCAGCCAGAAAGAACATGTCGCGGGTGTGGTGGAGAATCGCGGGCACATCGGAAGCGACGAAGAATTCATTGTTCCCAAGTCCGATTACAACTGGAGGGCCATTGCGCGCCGCTACGATCTTGTTGGGCTCGTCCGCCGAAATCACAACCAGGGCAAAGACGCCGGTCAGTTCTTTCACCGTTTTGCGCACCGCATCTTGCAACTGCACTCGATCTCCATTGCCCGATTCGGCGACGTGTTTCTCGATCAGGTGCGCAATGATTTCCGTATCGGTCTCGGTAGTGAACTTGTGGCCCTCACTGATCAGCTTTTTCTTCAGGCTGAGATAATTCTCGACGATGCCGTTGTGAACGACAACAATCTTGCCGGTGCAGTCGCGGTGCGGGTGTGCGTTCTCTTCGGTGGGACGGCCGTGAGTGGCCCAGCGCGTGTGGCCCACGCCGTAAGTTCCATCCAGCGGCTTGAGGCGAATCGCTTCTTCCAGGTTCCGCAACTTGCCTTCGGCGCGGCACACCTGGAGCCCGTTTCCATTCCCCGCGACGGCGATGCCCGCGGAATCATACCCGCGATATTCCAGCCGCCGCAGGCCCTCGATGATCACGGGCACTACAGATTTCTGGCCAACGTAGCCGACGATACCGCACATGGATGAAACCTCACTCGGCGCTTATTATTCAGCGTGTTGTTCAGGATGATTCGCTGCCGGCCCGCGATGCTTTATCGCGTCACCCATTAGTCTGCGAGGGAGAATTGGAATTCCTCAATGACCGGATTAGTCAGCACTTCGCGCGCGATGCGCTCAACTTCGGCTTGCGCCTCTTCGCGGCTAAGGCTTCCGGAGAGCGAGAGCTCGAAATACTTGCCCTGGCGTACACTCTCCAATCCTTTATAGCCCATCTTGTTGAGAGCCCCGTGAATTGTCTTGCCTTGAGGATCAAGCACGGTTTTCTTGAGGGAGACGTACACGTGAGCAGTCATGGAATGCTCATTATACAAAATCAGAGGCTTCGATCACATGATCGTATGGGCGCAAAAGGATCAGAGAACTTAGAGCAAATGCTTGATGCGATCATCGAGATCCTTGAGAGTTTGTTCCAACAAAACACGATAGCGGGACGTTGCTGAGACCGATTCGAGTTGGCGCAGAACGCTGGTGCGCGCCATGAGCAGGCTCTGCTTTTCCCTAAATTGTGCCGCCTCTTCCCGTGTCAGACGCGGCTTTCGGACCGACTGCGTTTCGGCCGCATCGGCTTGCTGCGCTTCGACGGACTTGCTCTCCCAGCCCCTTGCCATTTTCCTATTATCGCTCCGGCAGCACAGCGCTGAGGTCAAATCTTACGGCGAGGAACGCTAACCGCGGCCCTGCGCCGTTGCCGGGACGAAGTTCAGGCAGATTCGAATATTCCGTCACAAAAGCGCGTCTGCCTTGACGCGCTGACGTATAATTCCGCCGACTCGTGGGGATGTATGATTTCTGCCAGCGCAAGTCTGTCCGGCTCCTACGACTATTTCGAAGTAACACGCTCGCTCCTGGTGGCGATCGCCGCGCCCTATGCCGGGCTGGACCTGGCCCAACGAACGACCTCCACGACAGGCCGCGTCCGGTTGAAGTGGTTGAGCGGTGGCGCCGCCGCAATCGGCGTCTGTATTTGGGCCGTTCAGTTCAAGGGCATGCTGGCGTTCATGCCTTCGCCGGTCGAATACCGTTGGCCAAGAATTCTGGCGTCTCTGGTGTTGTCCATCCTCGCCATAGCAATCACGCTGCACGTAGTAAGCCGAAGGAGGATGGGATCGGTTGAGGCGTTAACGGGCGCCGCAATTCTGAGCGGCGGCGTCGCCGGCGTGCACTACATCTTCATCTTCACGCTTAAGTCGCCCCCTGTCGCGCATTTTTCTCCACTGCTCGTGGCCCTCTCCATCTTGCTTCCCATCCTGTTCTCGTGGGTGGCGCTGCTGGTGGCGTTCGCCCCGCGAAAGGACGGCGGCTGGCCTATCCGGGTGAGGTTGGGCAGCGCCGCAATAATGGGAATCGGTCTCGCTGCGATGCGTTACACCAGCATGGCCGCTACAGGTTTCGTGCCTGCCTCACCCGCCAATTTCCCTCACGCCACAAGTATCTCTGAGCTGGGGGATAACGGAGGTGCGATTGCGGCCTTGATCATAATCGCGGTCGCAATTGTAACTTCGTCGGTGGACCGGAAGGCGGATGCGAAAGTCCAACGCCTCAATCAGGAATTGGAGAATCGAGTCGCCGATCGAACGGCGCAGATCACGGCGGTCAACACCAGACTTGCCGAAAGCGAAGAGCGGTTTCGAAAACTGGTGGAAGCGCTGCCCGACGCGATTCTGGTTCACGGCAAGAACGAAATCCTCTTCGTCAATCCTTCCTGCATGAAGCTTCTCGGCGCTCAGCGACCGGAGCAACTCCTCGGCCAGGATGTCCTGAAGTTTCTTCATCCCGACTATAAGGAAGCCGTCCAGCAATGTATTCAATACTGCCTGGACACTGGAACCGCGTGTCCGGCAAAAGAAAGCGTTTTTCTGGCGCTTGACGGCTCGGAGGTGCCGATTGAGGCGGCGGCGATTGCCATTCCGTGGAATGGATCGCAGGCCGTGGAAGTGACTATCCGCGACATCCGGCAGCGCAAATGCGCGGAGGAGCGGCTGCGCGAGTACGAAAAAGTCGTGGAAGGATCAGAGGAGTTGATCGTGGTGGTTAACCGCGAGTACCGCTATGTGCTCGCCAATCGCGCGTTTCTTAACCGCCGCGGCGTGGAAAAAGAACAACTCTTGGGCCGTCTCGTCCCAGAAGTCGTGAATGAAGAAGTTTTCACAACACTTGTCAAAGAAAAATTAGATGAATGCTTCCGCGGTAAGGTCGTCAGATTTGAACTGAAATATACGTATCCTGACCTTGGCGAAAGGGATTACTTCGCCTCGTGGTTGCCCATCGAAGGCCCCAACGGCATCGACCGCGCGGCGTGTGTTTTACAGGACATCACCGAGCGGAAGCGTGGGGAAGAGGCATTGCGCCAGAGCGAAGAACGGTTTCATCTGGCGGCTCAAGCCGGAAAAATGTTCGCTTATGAATGGGACGCCGCCACCGATCTAATCGTCCGTTCAAGAGAGTCCTCCCAGATTCTCGGGATCGACGAAGCTGACCCGGTCACTGCGCAACAAATGTTGGCCCGGGTTCACCCGGACGATCAAGAGAGGCTTCGCGCGGCGGTCGCGCGTCTCAACCCGGAGCTACCCCACCTGCACGTCAGTTATCGCATGGCACGGCCCGACGGTTCGGTGATCTGGGTGGAGAGAAGCAGTCGCGCACACTTCGCCGAGGACGGCAGGCTCCTTCGAATTGTCGGAATGGTCACCGACGTCACCGAACGCAAGCATGCGGAACAATCGTTGCAGTTGTTCCGCACGTTGATCGATCAATCCAACGATGCCATTGAAGTAGTCGATCCAGACACGCTCCGTTATATCGATATCAACGAGAGAGCCTGCATCGACCTGGGCTATACGCGCGAAGAACTTCTGTCCATGAGCGTCTATGCCATCGATCCCAATGTCGACCAATCGATGTTCGCGAGAGTTCACCAGGAGATACGGCAAACTGGATCTACGATTTTTGAAAGCATTCACCGGCGCAAAGATGGCTCTACGTTCCCGGTGGAAGTCAGCGTCAAAGACGCTCATTTCGACCGAATCTATTTGGTATCGGTGGCGCGCGACATCACGGAGCGCAAGCGGGTCGAAGATGAATTGAGAAAGCAGAAGGAGGTTTTCCAGAAGATATTCGAGAATATTCCCGTGATGATCGCCTTCTTTGGCGAAGATGGCCGCTTCAAGCTGGCCAATCCGGAATGGGAGCGCACGACAGGTTGGAAGGTGGAGGAGATACAGAAACAAAATCTGGATATATTTGTCGAGCTTTACCCCGATCCACAGTATCGCCAAGTGGCCCGGGATTTCGCTTCTTCGTCGAATGGGGCGCACGCCGACCTCAAAGTAAGGGTGAGGGATGGGCGGGTCATAGATATGGCCGCGGATGTCGTGCATCTTTCCGACGGTTCGAGACTTGGCATTGGAAAAGACATCACCGAACAAAAGCGCACGGAGGCAGAACTACGCGAGAGCGAGGCACGCTTTCGACTGGTGGCCGACAGTGCTCCGGTGATGATTTGGATGGCGGACCCTGACAAGCTCTGTACGTACTTCAATAAGCCTTGGCTGGAATTCACGGGTCGATCCATCGCTCGCGAGCTTGGCAACGGCTGGGCGGAGGGCGTCCATCCCGCAGATTTTCAGAAGTGCCTCGATACGTATATTCAATCCTTTGATCGCCGGGAGGCTTTCAGGATGGAGTACCGCTTGCGGCGGCACGACGGCGAATTTCGGTGCCTTCTCGACAGCGGAGTGCCCCGATTCAATCCGGATCGATCCTTTGCCGGTTACATCGGATCGTGCATCGATGTGACCGATCAGAAGCGAGCCGAAGAGCAATTGCGGCAGGCGCAGGCCGATCTCGCGCGCGTTACCCGTGTGGTTGCGATGGGCGAACTGGTTGCGTCCATTGCCCACGAAATCAATCAGCCACTGGCGGCGGTGGTGACCAATGGAAGCGCCTCGTTGCGCTGGTTGGCGGCCCAACCGCCCAATCTTGAAGAAGCGGGGGAGGCAATCGAGGCCGCGATTCAGGAGGCGACCCGTGCCAGTGACGTGATCGGGAGAATTCGCGCCCTACTACAGAAATCCCCGACTCAGATGCAGCGATTGGACTTGAATACTGTCATCCGGGAAGTACTGATTTTGGCCGAGACTGAACTTAGGAGAGGCGGTGTTACCGTGCAAACGGAACTGGCCGCCGGCCTTCCGGCCGTCCTCGGCGATCCGATTCAGTTGCGGCAGGTCATGTTGAATCTAATCCTCAACGCAATCGACGCGATGAGTGCGATCACTGACAGGCCGCGCGAGGTATTCATCAAGTCGGCGGCTCGCCCCGACGGAGCGCTGGTCCAGGTACAAGACTCCGGCCCGGGAGTTGATCCGCTGCACATTGACCGTATCTTCGATTCCCTGTTTACGACGAAGCCCCAAGGTATCGGAGTCGGACTCTCACTGAGCCGTTCCATTGTTGAAGCTCATGGCGGCCGCTTGTGGGTTGCTTCGGGGGATCGCAATGGCGCTCTTTTTCAGTTCACCGTACCACAGGCAGATTGAATTTCATGACAGAAGAACAATCCATCGTGTTCGTCATCGATGACGATGAAGCCGTCCGCGACGCGCTTAGAAGCCTGATTCGCTCGGTCGGCCTCAGGGTCGAACTCTTCCGTTCGCCACTCGAATTTCTCCAGCAGAAAAGGCCCCCTGTGCCGAGCTGCCTGGTTCTCGATGTGAGGTTTCCGGGAAGAAGCGGACTCGATTTCCAGCGTGAACTGGCGGAAGCGAAGATCCATATCCCGATCATCTTCATTACCGGTCATGGCGATATAGCCATGTCGGTGCGGGCCATGAAGGCGGGAGCCATCGAATTCCTGACCAAGCCCTTCCGCGATCAGGATCTGCTGGATTCGATTCAGGTGGCGCTGGAGCGAGACCGCGACAGGATCCAGCACGAATCGGAAATCGCCTCTCTGCTTCTCCGCTTCGAATCCTTGACGCCTCGCGAGCGTGAAGTCTTGCCTCTGGTCGTATCCGGCAAACTCAACAAGCAAATCGCGGCTGGAATCGGAACTACTGAAGCGGCGGTTAAGGTCCATCGCAGCCAACTTATGCGCAAACTCGGCGCAGATTCCCTGCCTGAGCTGGTGCGTATTGCAGAAAGAATCGGTATCCCTGCCCTCCGCCGCGCCTAATCTTGCCCGGTTCCCACCGTCTGTTGCGAAGGTTAAGAAAATCTTTACCAAAGATAAATAGGATCAGCAGCCTTCGGGTGTTAGCTTCGCGATTTGAATCTTCCAGCAAACTATACCCGGATTTCAAAAGCTGCATGCGCAGCGAGAACAGGAGGAAACTACGGTCTTTCCCCGGTTGCCCATTTTGGAATGGGTTGTTACAAAAAACGTAATTTCCGGCGAAACTTGTTGACCAACGGCATGGTGCGATTATAATCCGCGCCAGTTGCGGGTTTGAGCGTTTCATCTCCGCAACTGGACACGAAAAAGTTAGGTTGACAGTTAAGACATTTTGGAAATGCGTTTCGTCTTTGAGGGGGGGCGACCGCTGGAGTAAGCTGTGTTTCCCATAGGTGCCCCGTACTTGGGCGTTGCATTGCAGCGCTACAATATTTTGCTCGATGTGGCTGACGTCGTGTGTTCACGCCAGCCTCCTCGGGAACTTTTCCGCGATCTGCTTCCCCGGCTTCGGTCCACGCTCTCTTGCGACTTCCTCAGTTTTTCCCTTCACGATCCTTCGCGAAATACCATGCAGATTTATCTGTGGACCGGCGCCGACCCTTGGCCAGACTCTGCCGAAGAACTCCCGCTCGAGCAATCCGCAGTGGGATGGGTGTGGAGAAGTCAGCAGGTGCTTTCTGTGGACGACGTGGACGGAGAGCAGAGATTCAAGCCAGCCCTGCGCCGGCTGCGTGAACGCGGAATGCGTTCCTACTGCGTGCTTCCATTGACTACCTCGCAGCGCAGGCTTGGAGCACTTGGAATCGGCAGCAAGCGGATAAACGCCTACAGTGTCGCCGATGAGCAATTTCTGTGTCGAGTCGCCCAGATGGTCGCATTGTCCCTTGATGACACGCAGTCAGAGAGCGCGTTGCGTGATGAAAAAGAACGCATAAGAGTCTTACGCGACGTAACTAGCCTGCGGGCACGGCCGGCGGCTGAGCAACCGCTTGGTCTGAGCGAACGGATTTCTCGTTTTCTCGCGCCACTCCAGAAATGGGCCGGTCAGAGTTACGTAGGCCTCTACCTTCACGACCGGGACAAGCGATCTCTGCGTCTTTACACCCCCGACCCGCAACCCGGTCCGCGGTTAGTCGCGGGAATCAACGGCCCCCTGGAAGGCACAGTGGCCGGACGCGCTTTTCTCACCCGGAAACCCGAAATCCTCAACTACGCCGATCTCAGCCGGTTGTCCTTCCCTTCTGTCAAGCGGGGACTGGAGCTGGGAGTTAGATCGCTCTGCATGGTTCCGGTGCCGGGGGAACAGGAAACGCTGGGTGTATTGAAAGTTGCGAGTCCAATCGATCACGCTTTTTCCGCGCGAGACGTTGAACTGCTTACGCAGGTAGCGGCAGTTGCCGCGGTCTATATTCCCGATCTTTCTTCCGGAGCCGTGGAAGAAATCGATCAATCCGAACCTTGCTTGAAAGTCAGCAATGGCCTCAGTCTGAGCCGCACGGAAATCAAACCGGCGGCCGCCAGCCATAGGGAGCCGGCGAAATTGATTCCTTTTATTTCCGCCGAAGGCAGTAACGACCTGGAGCAATTGCTCACCGATTATTTCAGTTCCTCGACCGTGGGTATATGCATTCTCAGCAGTGACCTTCGCTATCTGGCCATCAACAACACGCTTGCCAGGATGAACGGACTGCCCCCCCAGGACCATTTGGGAAAAAGCATATTCGAGGTTATGGGAGACGTTGCCGCAAAGATCGAACCGGCATTAAAGACAGTCTTGACCACCGGGAAACCGGTTTTGAACTTTGAACTCACCGGAACCCTGCCTAAGGCGTCCGTCCCCGGCCGTTGGCTGGAAACCTATTTCCCTATCCGGGACCCACTTGGAGACGTGAAGCAAATCGGAGTCGCGGTCATGGAGATTACCGAACATGGAAGAGTCGATGACTCAGTCCGGCACCTGACTGAGCGATTGCAGCAAGAACAAACCCGGCTCCAGGTGCTGCGCGAAATTGGCGCCGCACTGACCCGCCATTTCGACTTGAAAGAACTATTTGCCGCCACGGCAAATTGTCTGGAAAAAGCAATCCCATTTGATCTCGCCGGAATCTGGCTCTACGATCCCGAGTCCCAAACGATGCGCACGGCGGCCATCGATTCGCAAGTCGGCGAGATATTTCGAGAAGGCGAATCCGTCCCGCTCGACGAGTGCATGTTGGGCCAGTCGATGCTGGAGGGCCAACTCGGTTCCCTCAATGCGGAGCAACTCAAGATTCTGCGTTTCCCCAGCGCCAAACGGCTTTGGGAGCATGGTCTCAAATCGGTATGCAGCGTGCCTCTCATTACTCCAAAAGGACCGTTAGGGGCGCTGGGTCTGAGTTGCCGCGATGATCGTGCTTTCTCCCGCGAAGACATTTCACTGTTGCGCGACGCGGCCGGTTCCATCGCGCTGGCGGTGGAAATCGCGCTGGCGCGCCAGGCGTTGCAGCGCGAAAAAGACCGCCTCCAGGCGCTGTCGGAGATCAGCAGCTCTCTGAGCCGTTCCAAGGCGGATTTTCAGCAAATATTCCCCATGGTTTCCGCTTGCATTCACCGGATCGTGCGTTACGACATGGCAGCCGTGGGGGTATTCAACCGCGGCGCCGGCACTGTCCGCGGCTACGCCCTCGACAACACTCTCACGCGCGGAGTCTTCAGCGATAACGTGACCGTCCCGCTCCATCAGAGCATCCTGGGCCGTTTGTTGTCAGACCACAGTGTCCGGATCTTCACGCGGGACGAATTGGAAGTACACGCCGGGGCACTGCCCAGATTACGCCAGGCGCTGGACGAGGGCATGCAATCGCTGTGCACCGTTCCGCTGGTTACTCCTCGCGGAATCCTCGGAGCTGTACTTTTAGGGCGCAGAGATGAAAGCCGCTTCCTGGAACAGGATCTCGACTTCCTGAAACGCCTGGCGTCCGAAATTGCCTTGTCCCTGGAAAGCGCCATCGCGCACGAGGCCTTGGAGCGCGAGAAGGAGCGGTTGGGGGCTCTGCGGGAAATCGACGCGATCCTGGTTGCCAACGCCGATCTGGAAACCTTGTTTCCCAAGGTTTCCGAGTCCCTGCGCCGGGCCGTCCCTCACACTCACATCGGCATTCACCTCTACGACGAGAAGACACGCGTGCTGCGCGATCAGGGCGCGCATACCGAGGCGCAGGGAAAAATCATTCCTGCCGGGGTCTTGCCCCTCGACGAGTCTGTCGCCGGTGAAGTTTTTATGGAACGCAAGGCTCGAATTCTCAATCATGAAGAACTAGCCGGCGTTCCTTATGCGGTAGCCAAACGCGCGATTGACCAGGGAGTCCGGTCCATTTGTTTCATTCCCCTGATCACGGCCAAAGGAGCATCGGGCGTTCTGGTGCTGGCTAGCGTGAAAGACAATGCATTCGGGGAGCAGGATATTGAGTTCCTCGAACAGGTGGCGGCCGCTCTGGCTCAGGCTGTTCAAAACACGGACGCCCATCGTGCTCTGCAAGAAGAAAAAAAACGCCTTCAAGTGTTGCTCAACGTGAGCTCTGTGCTGACTTCCAACTGGAACGTGCAGGAAACATTCGCCACCATTTCCTCTTACTTGCGCCGTGTTCTGCGCCATGAATGCGCATTTTTCAGCCTTTACGAGCAGGAGAACAATGTCTTCGTTCGCCAGGCGCAGGACTTCCCTTTAGGCAAGGGACTGCTGGCGGCGGCGACCCCGGTCTTCCGCGGCGGCCCGCATTGGCTGGCCATCGCCGAACAGCGCCCCGTCATTTTCTCTCGAGACGACGTGGAAGCTTTTCGTTCGGAAGCTCCTCTGGCCGAGTGGGCCAACGGATTTCTGGCGGAAGGCCTGAAATCCATGTGCTGCGTTCCTCTGCTTCGCCCTAAAGGGCCGTTAGGAACGCTGACGCTGGCCAGCACCAGGGCGGAGGCGTTCGCCGTCGCCGACACAGATCTTCTTAACCAGGTGGCAGCGCAACTGGCGACTGCTCTGGAAAATGCCGGGATTTCCCGCGAGGTTGACGAATTGAATCGCCGTATGACGGAAGAAAAACGTTACCTGCAAGGGGATCCCAGCAGCGGAGGAATATTTGAGGGAATTATTGGCGACACTCCGGGACTGCGTCAGGTATTGGAGCAGGTGGCAACCGTGGCTGGCACCGAGGCTACCACTCTGATCCTGGGCGAGACCGGGACGGGAAAAGAACTTGTCGCCCGCGCCATCCACCAGATGAGCGGGCGGCGCGAGCGCCCGTTCATCAAGCTGAATTGTGCCGCCATCCCTAGCGGCTTGCTGGAAAGCGAATTGTTCGGCCACGAAAAAGGAGCCTTCACCGGGGCCATCCACCAAAAAATTGGACGAATGGAACTCGCCGACCATGGAACTCTTTTTCTCGACGAGGTGGGTGAGATTCCGCTGGAACTCCAGCCCAAACTGCTGCGGGTCTTGCAGGATCATGAGTTTGAGCGCTTGGGTGGCGTCCGTACCATCAAGGTAGACTTGCGAATCCTGGCGGCCACCAACCGGATCCTGAGCAACAGCGTGGCTAACGGAGATTTCCGCAGCGATCTTTTCTACCGCCTGAATGTATTCCCCATTCGCATGCCACCGCTGCGGGAGCGGCGCCACGACATCCCTGCACTGGTGCGGCACTTCGTGCACAAGTTCGCCGGACAGATGAACCGCAAGATCGAATCCGTTCCCACCGAAACCATGCAGGCCCTCATCGACTACCCGTGGCCGGGCAACGTTCGCGAACTGGAAAATCTGATTGAGCGGTCGGTAATTCTGAGCAAGGGGCCGACTTTGCGCGTACCGCTGGCGGAACTGGCGGTGGAAACTCACGCAGGAAGAGCAGCCGATACCTTGGAAAATGCGGAACGGGAGCACATCATTCGCGTCCTGCGCGAAACTCGTGGAGTTATCTCCGGACCCAATGGAGCGGCGCACAAACTGGGACTCAAACGAACTACCCTGCAATCGAAAATGCAGCGTCTGGGTATCACCCGCAAGGATTACTAGAACGCTGCCCGAGGGGCTGCCGACTAATCGGCAACGTGACGACTCTTCGGCATTTCCCGATCTGATGAAAATCGGTCCCGTCACGGAAATGGCCATGAACACGGAAGTTCGGCCCTTCAAGTTTCGTTTTTGTTCTGGAATCAAAAATGCAATGCGACATACATCTCCGCTGCAGCTCTCCCAGGCTTACGCGCGGTCGAGAATTAGCAACACGTTTTCCGGTTGAAGGACATGTCTTCGGCGCCACGATACATACGGAGCGGACCAAGTGCCATTACCAATAACGGCGTATTCCAGCAGTCCCGGGGCGACTACTCGAAGCTCGAACGCATTAGCTCTGGCCAAACCTTTTTTTTCTCGCGAACCCAAAGCCCAAGCTGCTCCCCAGCCAGCCTGGGAGCCACCGGGTGCGGCAGAATCTCTCCCCTTCCAAAAACAGAACAGGCGAGCCTATGGGCAAATTGTCCGCCCACTGCTTCCGCCATCTCAGGGGGAGATCGACTCTCTCTACCTGTTTGCCTGCCACGTGGAATGGGGGCTGCGGGGTGAGCCCAGCGCTGCCTGGGAAATCGTCTCCGCCGCCCAGAGTTCTCACGAGGACACGCGGGCTCATGCCAGAGCGCTGCTCGCTTCTGCGCATCAGGTGAAAATCGACACTCCTCCTCCCCGGCAGGATCTCCCCAACCCAGTAAGGCGCAGAAAATATGCTTCCGTGGAGGCCAATGTGAAAACTCCCTATGGACTGGAAATCATCGACAACTGCCCCGAGTGCAAATGCTCACAGCCAGGATTTTTTTGCAGTCTTTCCGCTCCGGCGGTGAAGCGCTTGGAGCGGACCAGCCACCACACGACCTTGCCTGCCGGGGCAATCCTGTTTGTCGAAGGACAAATACCTCGCGGAATCTTTGTCCTCTGTTCGGGCCGCGTCAAACTTTCCACCGCTTCACGCGAGGGCAAAGTGCTCATCCTCAAGTTCGCCGAAGCCGGCGAGGCGTTGGGCCTCAGCGCGGCGATTTCCGGGATGAATTACGAAATGACTGCGGAGACCGCGACTCCCTGCCAACTCAACTATGTCGATCGAAAAAACCTGATGAGCCTCATTGAAGACCACAGCGAGGTCGGAATGCACGCCGCCCAGGCCCTGAGCCGGGAATTCCAGTTTGCCTATCGCGACATGCACGATCTGGTGCTGGCTCGATCTTCGACGGGGAAATTGGCCAGACTGCTGTTGCTGTCCTGCGGCCCCCTGCCGGCTTCCGATCCGGCGGAAGTTCGAGTTCGCTCCGGAATGACGCATGAAGAGATGGCGCAGCGCATTGGAGCGTCGCGGGAGACTGTGACCCGCCTCCTGAGCGACTTGAAAAGGCGCCGTCTGATTCGTCTCGATGGCAGCACGCTGGTCATCCGCGACCGTCCAGCGCTGGAAGCGTTGGTGGTTTAGGTTCTTCCCCCGGCAGAACGGAGGGCGGCCTGGGGTTCTCGCCCGCCCTCCGGACTCTATTGCCGAAATTAAGAAGAAAAACAGATCGAACAGAGATGTGAGTGAGCGAAAGGAGGAATAGTTGGATTCAGGCAAACTGATCGAATCGCTGTTTGTTGCCGTGAAACGTGCAGAAATAGAAGCTACGCGCACCACCGCCGAAGGAAACGGGAACGATGCCGCGGACACACCTAGCGCTCCAGACTGCGAGCCGCAGCACCATACGTCCGAGCGGCGCCACTAGAGTCCGAACAATTGACGAAGCCGCTTGGTCTGAGCGCGGCTGACCGGGATTTCGGTCTGCTTTTTGTCGTCCATGCGCAGTTGATAGGAACTCTTGAACCAGGGGACCACTTCGCGGATGCGGTTGATATTCACCAGGTAGGAGCGGTGAGCGCGCCAGAATAATCCCGCGTCCAGGCTTTCGAGAAGTTCCTCCAAAGTCCGGCAGTTCGATTGCCCTTCCATCCCCGTCTGCCCCGCGGTAAAAACAGAAATCACTCCGTCTTCGATCGAGGCATAGCAAATATCCTTCTGGTCGACCAGCAGCATCCGCCCCAGGGACTTCAGCAATATCTTCGAAGTCTGGGGCTTTTGCGACTCCAGCATGCGCACCAGATTCTCGATCTTATCGGCCGGCAGCCCATCGGTTTCCTGCTGGGCTCGCGCCTTTTGAAGCGACTGCGCCACTCGCTTGCGATCGAAGGGCTTGAGCAGATAGTCGACGGCATTGACCTCAAAAGCCTTGACCGCATACTGATCGAAGGCGGTCGCAAAAACAATTTTGGGTAGGGCGACCTTCTTATCCAGAAGTTTCTTGATCACTCCGAAGCCGTCAAGGCCGGGCATCTGCACGTCAAGAAACAGCAAATCGGGGTTGTGCTCTTTGACCAGACTGACTGCTTCCAGCCCGTTCTTGCCCTGGGCCACCACATCCACATCGCCGGCACTCTTCAGCAGGTAGGCAAGTTCGTCGCGGGCCAGCTGTTCGTCATCTACAACCACCGCCGATAAAGACATTGCGTCTCCAGACTGCCGTCTCGCAAGCGTAGAATCTCGCAACATTCAGTATAGTGGCCGCTATTTTCCAGCGTCAAACGCACCGGCGGCGGCGGGTCAGTCCTGACTCGGGTGGGTTGCGGCGGGCTTCTGAGGCTGGGCGGAATCCCCTCCCAGGTTCCGTTTCTTGTAGCCCGCCGGAATCTCAAACAACTCCGCGGCCTGCGGAGCTTCCTGAATGTTTCGCAGTTCTCTGGTGCCCACCGGACCTCCCCACTGGACCGGAAAGTGCAGCTTCGGATCGATCCATATATAGCTCACGCTCTTATCCGCAGCCACGTTTTCATACTTCACCGTATCGCGGCCGTTTACGGTCTCGCTCCCCACCTTGCGGCACTCTCCCTTTAATTCCGCGATCTTCTGCCAGTCAAGGCACGCGTTCGCAACATCCGCAGGCTGAAAAAACGCCACGCCCTGTCCCGGAATCTGCGGCCTCGACGCCTTCACATACAAATGCTGCTGCGGAATCAGCACCACCGAATTGAGCGCGTTCAAATCCACCAGCATGATACTGCTCGGATTACCCTTTCGATCCTGCTGCTGAAATCGCAGCTTGCCTTTTGTGGCGAAGATTTTGGTTGGAAAAGGACTGGGCGCCTTGGCATTCACAATATCGGCGGAGAAATCCGCCTGTGCCGTCGCCATGCCCGAAATTGCCAGAAGGAAAACAAAAGTAAATCTCATGCGAAAAATCCAGATGCAAAGGTCGAGGCCGGACGAGATCCAGTGTGACAGCTATTTCTGCATGTGCCCCTGCATCATCGCGCCCATATCCATCTTGGTGTAGCCCGCGGGCACTTCGAACAGGCTGGCGGGCTGCGGCCCTTCCTGAATGTTATTCAGTCCCCCGCTGCTCTTTGCGCTCTGCCACTTCACCGGAAACCGCAGCTTGGGATCCAGCCAAATCGCGCTCGTTTCCCCGCTGCTGTTGGTGCCTTCATATTTGACCGTGTCCCGCCCGTTCACCGTTTCATTGCCGACTTTGTGGCACGTCCCGCCGTTGTTGCGTGCCATTTTCAGCCAGTCCGAGCAGGCATTTTCCACGTCGCCAATGCGAAAGAATGTATACATCCCGCGCTGTTCCATCGACTGCGCCGGCATTTCCATATACATGTGCTGCTGCGGCATCACGACAACATATTTCTGATCCGTCAGGCTCAGGATGACCGCGCCGGCGCTTTTGGATTCGCCCTGCGTGTCGAAACGCACTTTATCTTTGCCGAAGTAAACCTTGGTAGCGGTCTTCGGCGCGTGGTCGCCGTCGTGAACAATATCGGCCGAAAACTCAGTTTGCGCGAATACAGCAGCCGAAACGAAGAAGACTGCACATAACAGGAAACAGCGACCGACGATTCGAGACAATTGAGTCTCCTTGATGTAGATTAGGGTGCGCTTAACCGCTGCACACTTCGCGCGCAGCCACGAAAGAATAGCAGAATCGCATGGTTGGCCGGAAAGGGCCGCCGGAGAACTCGAACCTTAGCGGTAATCGCGCGCTGAGCGCCGTTCGGCGTTATGCCAACGAAAAGCGAGTGATCTTTCCTCGTGACATTCCTAAGAAACGTTCTCCAGCGCCAACGCCATGCCCATTCCGCCGCTTACGCACAGCGTGGCCACACCACGTTTCGTATTGCGCTTCAACATTTCGTGCAGCAGCGTTACGGTGATGCGCGTGCCAGTACAGCCGATGGGATGTCCGATCGCAATGGCGCCGCCATTGACGTTGAGCCGGTCGCGATTGAAATTCAACTCGCTGTCGCAGGCCAGCACCTGCGCCGCAAAAGCTTCATTCAACTCCATCAGGCCAAATTCATGCAGCTTGAGATTGTGTTTGTCTTCCAGTTTGCGCAGCGCCGGAACCGGCCCAATCCCCATGGTGCGCGGATCGACTCCGGCCGAAGTGACGGCGGCAATGCGCGCCAGCGGCTTCAGGTTGTTACGCTTGACGAACGTTTCGCCCGCCACCACCATCGCCGCTGCTCCGTCTGTGATGCCTGAAGAATTTCCCGCGCTCACCGTCCCGGTTTTCGAAAATACGGGAGCCAGCTTGCTCAGCTTCTCTATTGTAGGATCGGGGAAAGGATGTTCATCGCGGCTGAAGACAGTCGATCCTTTCTTGCCTTCGATGGTGACAGGAACAATCTCATCGTCGAACCGTCCCGCCGCAATCGCCCGCGCCGCACGTGTTTGCGAAAGCAGCGCAAACTCATCCTGCTCCTCGCGCGAAATTTTGTATTGCTCGGCCAGCACTTCGGCGGTTTCCCCCATCAGCATCTCAGCCATGGGGCAAAAAAAACCATCCCGATACATCCCGTCGACCAACTCCTGATTGCCCAGCCGGTATCCCCACCGCGCGCCTTCGAGATAATAAGGGAGCCGCGACATCGACTCCGTGCCGCCCGTCAGAACGCAGTTCGCGTCGCCGAGCAAAATAGATTGATAAGCCAAAGCGATTGACTTCATCCCCGAAGCGCACGCCTTGTTGACGGTGAATGCCGGAACTTCCTGCGGCACGCCGCTGCGAATAGAAATTTGCCGCGCCGGATTGGGACCGCCTCCAGCCTGCCGCGCATTGCCAAAAATGGCTTCGTCAATCTGCTCCGGCTGAACTCCGGCACGCTCAATCGCGGCCTTTGCCGCCACAACTCCCATATCCGCCGCAGTCAGCGACGCCAGCGATCCGCCGAACTTGCCAATCGGCGTGCGCACGGCGGAAAGAATATAGACAGCCTGCAAACTCACACCTCCGAACACTTGAGTTTATCAGGACAGCGGATGTGGCACAGCGGACCCGGAGAAACGTTTCTGCACACTGAGTCATCCTGAGCGCAGCCGTTTTCAGGCGAAGCGAAGGATCTCGCGCGCATCGCCACTACTGGGATTTCATTCGATGGGGTGACGACTATAAATCGTCCATGCCTGCCCCGAAAGCTCTGCCGCCCCGAAATACGCCACGCGATACCAGGCCGGGTCGCCCGCCGCGTTTAGCACCGCCGGCCCCGGCGCTTCGTACCCTTCCTCATGCAGGATGTACCAGTCGGGCTGGAAAGACGCATGATTCTCCTGGGGAACGTACACCAGTTGCCGATTTCTCAGCACTCGCGGCGCGTAATAAGCCAGCTCCACGCTCGATCGAAAATCCTGATTGGACCCCACGGTGACTCGCGGCGATGGCGAGTGCTTCATCATGTATTCCAGGGCCTCAGCGAAGTGTCCCCGGCCTACACGCAGGAAGTTGAAGTAAAGATGCGCTTGTCCAGCCAGAAACAACGCTAGCACTGCTCCTAATACCATGCGCCGTTGCCGCGTTCCAACCAGCCGAGCCAGCAACATCGCCGGCGCCACGTAGGCGAAGGGCAGGATTACTAAAAAGTATCGTGGAGAAAAAAACTCGGGCTGGATCAGCACCGCGCACAGGAAAGGCATCAGATAAATCAGGCCCAGCAAGAGCGCCAGTGGTTCACCCGCTTTCTGTTCCGCAACCAATTGCCACACCGCCAGGCCCGCCAGCAGTGCAATCACAATCCAACCTGTCGCCGCGTCTTTTACAGGCCATCCAACGCCCAAGGCCAGCAAGCGCCCCAGTCCATGCAACACGGACATCGGCGCTCCGCCAAGCTCGGTCAGAAATCGAAGATCCAGAAAATACAATGCCGCCAAAACAGCTGCTGGAAGAAAATTAAGTCCGGCCCACCAGCAGATCCATTTGACCCGCCCGGGTCGGCATGCAAGTGTGATGAGCGACCCCGCGGCCAAAGGAAACCAGATCAGGCAAGCCGTCAAATGTGACAGAAGCGCCAGCGCCAGCGCCAACCCATAGGTCAATCCCAGAAAAAACGACGGTGCCTTTCCTTCCCCCTGGGCCATCCAATTCGCCAACGCTGCGCACGCCAGCATGCACCCAAGCAACGCCCCAGAATATCCGCGCGCCTCCGATGAAAAATGAATCAGCGGATACGAGCACGCCAGCAGCCCCGCTAAAATCACCGCTTCCACGCGGGACCGCCGCGCCAGCAGCCAATAGCCCGCGGGCACCAGCGCAACTCCCCACACGACCGACAGATATCGGTACAAGGGCGCATAGTTCTGCCTTCTTACCCAATAAAGAAACAGCGTATTCAAATAATGATTGTTGTCGTTGTGTACGCCGCTAAATATCTGCCACGGTGTTTTTACGGCGTTCGCAATCCGCAGCGAAATCAACTCATCCAGCCAAAGATCGTTGTGCGTCGCAATGATTCGCACAATCGCCGCCAACCCCATAACAATCGCAAGCATGAACAGGGAACCGGACGAAGATCCGCGAAAAAAAGATGGAATAGTTTTAGGAACGGGTGCGGAATCACACTCAACCGGCAAGTTTGGAACCTGATCCGCCCTCACGGCTTCTGCGACTTCAGTGGACTGTCCTGATTTTCCGCATGAACCGCCTGAAACAGCACGGCCGTTCTGTCTTCGTAAGCGATGCGAAAACGCGGATCGCTGCGCAGCAGAAATGCCAGGGGCCACTCATGATTGCTGATCACCAGGTTGGCTTGCAGAAGTTCCGGCCGGTTCTCCCAGCCAGATTCCCCGTTCCACAAAGGAATGGCGTGCAGGATTTCGTCTTGCGTGTGGATATTTGTGCGTCCATCCATGGAAGGAAGAACATCCGGCACCGCATAGATCAGGAACCCTCCCCAGGAAAGTTCATTCAGCAGCGGACCTTGTAGATGATTCTGTCGGATGTATTGGGCAGCGCCCACCGGATAATCGTCGGCCACCTGTCGCAACAATCGTTGCGAAGAAAAAGGCCAGATGCTGGCTGCGGTGAGCAAAACCAGCACCACTGTCGCAGCGACCGCCAGCCGCATCGCCATGCCTAGGCTAAAGTTGCTCTCTCGGGCTGCGCCTTCTTCACTTTCACTGCGCGAATCGACGACCATCACCGCCGACAAAATCGCCACCAGCCACACTTCCCGCAGAGACCGGAAACTCATCCACGCCGACCATGCCAGCAACAAACCCCAAACCGGGCGAAACGGCCGGCTCCTTCCCAGCGCAAAACATCCCATCATCAGCAGCGCCAAAACCGCCCAGTCGTTGAACGTGCGAAAGTGCATCGCATGAAATTCGACAATGATGTCATAAATCTTGGTGTCCCGTGCGTAGTGAAGAACGTTGAGAAACAAATTCGGCCCGTAAGGATTTACGACTACCGCCGCGCACGAAGCAGCGAATACCGGCAAGAGCTGGCGATTGAAAACGGCGAACCCCGTTCGTGCTCCGCTGAATATTCCTATCAGGCTGTCCAGTAAAGGCTCACAACATAAAACTCCGAGCAGGAACAATCCGGTCACAAACTCAATATGGATATTGGCCCATAAAACAAATATTCCGGGAAGAATCCACAACCATCGGGAATCCGATTTACGGCGGGCCAACACAATAACGTAAAGCTCGAGCACAAAAAACAAAACTGAAAATGCGCCCGGACGTGGCGGCAACACCCAGGCCATAGCCAGCATGGCCAGCCCCGTCAGCGCCAGCGGTTGCCAAAACCGCCGCGTCAGGCTGCGCAACAAGCCGAAAAGAGCCACGGCCACGGCGACTCGCATCAGCGTCTCGAACCAGATAATGCTCGCCAGGTCAAAGTGCGAAACGATCCAGTACGTTCCTACGTCGAAAACCCAGCTGTAATCGACCCAGGGCCTGCCCAGCGTGCTGGAGGAGAACGGATCGGTATGGGGAATCTGATGATGTTGAACAATCCACTCCCCGGCGCGCATGTGCCACCAGATATCGGGATCGGCCAATCTCGCGTTCTCGATATAAAGCAAGGGCAGG
>Ga0209010_1000153_pt1 | contig 25941 bp, 17 predicted proteins | sample BlaSpr_A8_OM1_O3_FD_187985 | JGI IMG/M metagenome (GOLD analysis project Ga0209010, IMG submission 187985) | Forest soil microbial communities from Thunder Bay, Ontario, Canada - Black Spruce, Ontario site 2_A8_OM1_O3 (SPAdes) (version 2) | ecosystem: Environmental > Terrestrial > Soil > Boreal...
TCATTTCACTGCGCTCTCGATCAGGCTTATAACCTTTTTGTCGAGGCCTTCCGCGATTTGCCGCGCTTCTGTGCTGTCATAAACGGCCAACAGGCTCGCCAAGGTGTCGTAGCACACATACACGTCGCCACCGAACTGATAGATGAGAATCGTTATAGGCGCATAAGATCCGGCTGCCGGCACGCTCTGAGTCATACTGCGCATGATCATTGGATTTCCAGCAATGATCCGAATCATCCGATAGGGATGGCTCAAAGAGCCCACTCTCAGTGCCGCACCTAAATCCAAGTGAAGAAATTCAAGTAGACCCACACTCCCCACGGCCGCATTAACGATCTGTGCGAACTCCGCAAGATCCTGAACTCTCTCCAGCTGTCGCTTCAGTTCGTCGAGGTTCGGCCTGCTGATCCCTCTGTACAATCCCGCCAGAACGTCGTCAAAAGCTTTCTTCGACGTGAAACATAATCTCTCTATTTGCGCGTGAAGTGTCTCCATTGAAGGTCTCCATATGCAAGCTGCAATCGCCCTGCGATCGGGCCAATCGTGTTGCATTGTTCGCGACCATGCATGCGCTAGGCTTTGTCTAGCCCACAGCGTCGATGGCGGCTCGTTCGGAAGTCTCCCTCCCGATCATTAGTCGGTGTCGAATGAGATTTCTTGCAAAATTGTCTTCGTTTTGTGATTTGTTGCTCAAACGATTTGTGTTCCTGAAATAGTGTTCATGGCCCAAGCCAGCTAGTCAGATTTTGGGAACCGCGACGGCTCGATGGGCCAGGGTTGAGATAGGCGCTCAGTGCAGAAATCGACAAAAAGAGCACATTTTGCAAAGACGCATTGCGATGATGTCAGCGACAAGTGAAGAAGCTCTTTACGTAGTTAACCGGTATTTGTGTGCCCGGAGATGTTGTGCTATTTATTCTCCACTGAATGGATCGCCGCGAGAGGGCCCAATACGACTGACGGAAGAGATCACACACAAAAGTTTAGACTCGGTCGGAAGCCACTATCGAGGATGCATCACCGCTGGATAGTCATCGTGGCTTTCCTGCTTGTCATTGTGATGCAGTCGTTGCGCAGTTCTGCGCTTGATTCCCACCAATTCATTTCTCAGTACAGTCACACCTCCTGGCGCGTTCAAGATGGAGTCTTTCTTGCGGGAGTGTCAAACGTTGTGCAGACCAAAGACGGCTATCTTTGGGTGGGCACACGCAATGGCCTTTTTCGGTTCGACGGAGTTCGGTTCGTTCCATGGGAACAGATTTCCGAGAGCAAAGAAATCGTGCGTGATGTGTACGTACTTCATGCTGCGGAAGACGGCAGCCTCTGGATTGGCTACGCGACTCGTCTGATTCGCTGGAAAGATGGCGTTGCTTCCGTCTTCGACCTGCCAAATCGTCCTCAACAGATCGCTGACCTGCCGGATTCCAGCGTATGGGTCACCATGAGCAGAGTCACGACCTCCGATAAAGGCCCTCTCTGCCGCATTCAAGCAAGCATTGTGACGTGTTATGGGGTGAAGGAAGGGGTTACGTTGAGTCACGATCCATGTGTGGCGGTGGCGAGGAATAACAAGCTGTGGATCGGCGATGAGATTGATGTCCTGTTGTGGGATCCCGTAACGCATCTCGGGGAACACTTTGGCCCACCTCTTCCACATCGCCCGCCTGACGCTGGCTGGTTGAGCTTCCTGTGGGAAGACGCCGATGGAAGTTTATGGGCTGGGGCGCGCGGCTCAGGGGCGGCTGCAGGCCTCGCTCATCTGGTCAACCGCCAATGGCAACCGCTTCGCGGCAAGAACCTTGATACCCATGCGATGGAGATCATGTCTTTCTTTCATGATCATGACGGAACACTATGGGTCGGCACAAGGAAGGATGGACTTCTTCGGATCGGAGATTCCCATGCTGAGCGCTACAACTCCACTCAAGGTTTAAGCGGAGATTTGGTTCGCAGCATTCTGGAAGATCGCGAAGGCGATCTTTGGATCGGAACGTCGAAGGGACTCGACAAGCTGAGAAGCTTTCAGGTGAAGTCATTTACCAAAACCGAAGGATTGAGTTCGGAGGATGTGGGCGCGGTAGCCGCATCGACCGATGGCGTCATCTCTATCCAAAATGATGATGAACTCGATCAGGTACAGCTCGGAGATACACTAACGGTGAAAACGCTGCAACAGCGGCCGCCGGGACAAGTGAGAACCATGTTTTCCGACAGTCGCGGTCGCCTGTGGGTGCAAATACGACACGGCTTGTATGTAGTCGATCATGGCCGTTGGACGCGTATCAAGTTGCGCTACTTCGACGGTCAGGCAGATATCGAGGATATTGCGGAATCAGGCGGCGATATTATTGCGACGGCCTTTCCTCAGAAGGTTCAAGAGGTGTATCTCCTGCGAATTCGAGGAGACGAATTGATCGACCAGATTCCTCTGAGTACTGTGATCGGCAAAGTATATGTCCGCACGATGGCGGGAGGGCCAGACGGCACAATCTGGCTTTTGTTGAGCAATGGCGTCATCGAGCGCTGGAAGGCGGGCGTATTTACGAAGCTTGATTCGGGATCGCCACTTAAGCCGGTCGCTCGACTCGCGATCGGTCATGAAGGACTCGGCTTCGTTGGAACACGAGACGGTATTGTCGTGCTCTCCGATACGCGGCGGCAACTACTCACGATCGCAAGTGGCCTTCCGTGTAACCGGACCTACGAGATCAGGGAGAGTAAGGCCGGAGACGTCTGGCTTTACTCCGAATGCGGGTTGGTGCAGATCCCCGCAATGCAGCTTCAACAGTGGTGGAAAGATCCTGGAACTGCCATTCACCCGCGACTCTTGGACAGGTACGATGGCGCATTTCCGGCGTTGTCGACGTTCTCTCAGGCGAGCGCTGAATCGCCGGACGGCAGATTGTGGTTCGCCAATGATGACATCCTGCAGATGATTGATGCTTCGCATCTGACACGTAACGATGTTCCGCCTCCCGTTCACGTTGAGACCATCCTCGTGAATGGTTCCATTTCTCCCGGCGCATCACTCGATCTGAAACGTGGAGCGAAGTCGGTCGAAATTGACTATACGGCGCTAAGTCTTGCCGTCCCGGAAAAAGTCCAATTCAAATATCAGCTCATCGGTTGGGATAAAGATTGGCAGGACGCGGGCGAGCGCCGACACGCCTTTTATACCAATCTTCCTCCACGGCAATACGTGTTCCGCGTGGTCGCGTGCAACAACGATGGAGTTTGGAACCAGGAAGGCGACACAATCCGTTTTCGAATTGAACCCACATTTTGGCAGACTGCATGGTTTAAGGCTATCGCAGTCGTAGCAGGTTTTGGCCTGTTGTGGTTGCTGATTAAGTTCCGCATGAGGCTGATCTATGAGCGAATGAGAGACCGGTGGGCGGCCAGGATCGCAGAACGAGAGAGGATCGCCCGTGAATTGCACGATACATTCCTGCAAGGAATACAGGGATTGTTGCTTCATTTCAGCACGGCTGCTCGCTCGATGCCGCCTGAGAGTTCGGCACGTAAGTCGATAGAAGAATCTCTCAACCAATCGAGTGAAATAATGCTAACCGGCAGGCGTCTCGTTGAAGATTTGCGAAACACTTCTCGCGCCGTGACGCTCAGTGAAGAACTAGAGGCAATCGGTCGCGGATTTCAGGGCCTCTACGCGACCGACTTTTCGGTTAGCAGTTCAGGGAAGGAGCCGCCCCTGAATCCGATAGTCGCTGACGAGTTGTTCAAGGTGGGACGGGAAGCTATCTCGAACGCTTTCCATCATGCGCAGGCTTCATCGATCCAGGTTGAACTGGAATACAGGGATCGAGACCTGAAGTTGTTGATTCGCGATAATGGAGTGGGGATCGACGAAAGGCTGCTTATCGAAGGAAAGAAGATGGGACACTGGGGCCTGCCCGGAATGAGAGAGAGAGTGGCGCAGTTGAATGGCAATATTCGCTTCAAAAGCCAGGGCGGAATAGGAACCACCGTAGAGGTTAAAATACCAGCCTCCAGAGCCTACCGACGCAAGCAGTTCCGTCTCCCGCGTTGGTTATCTCTGATGGGTGAGAACGACGGGTATCTTGAATGACTGGAGTTAACGTCATCACAGTATTGGTTGTCGACGACCATCCGTTTATGAGGTCTGGCCTGGCTGGGGAGATCAATAGCCAAGCGGATATGCGAGTCGTAGCCGAAGCGAATGATGGAAGAGAATGTCTCGAAAAATTCAAAAAGCACCTGCCTGACGTTACGCTACTCGATCTGAGAATGCCCAACATGAATGGACTGGACGCTCTTAAGGCAATCCGGGCCGTCAAGCCTGACGCCAGGGTGATTATTCTCACAACCTTAGTAGCAGATGTTCAGGTCTACCGCGCTCTGCAAGCCGGCGCGATGGGATACCTGCTCAAGAGTCTTTTGCAGAACGACTTGGTCGATACCGTCAGAGCCGTGATGAAGGGTCAGAGACGAATGCCTCCAGAAATAGCCTCGGAGATTGCGATGCACGCTACCGACGAAGACCTGACCGAACGAGAACTCTCGGTGCTTCGCGCGATCTCAAAAGGGTGCTCGAACAAGATCATTGGGGCTGAGTTGGGTATCTCAGAACACACGATCAAAAATCATGTGCAGAATATTCTGGCCAAGCTTAGAGCGAACGATCGAACGCACGCCGTAACGATTGCATTGCAACGGGGCTTCATTGAAATGTAGGGCCGGCGATTCGTCCTACGCGTGGGAGCGCATAGGCACTTCTGTTGAGCGTTGGGATTGAACCGTGTGGTCGAAGAATCGTTTTCGCTTCTTCCTTAACCGTAGGTTGAGCTTGTTTTATTGGGTTTGATTCCATCAGCTCTCGAATACGAACTTTGTATTCTGCTCGCCACCGTGCTGGAGGCGCCCCTAGATTCGCCGCGAATGTACGACTGAACGCAGCCTGGTCGGAAAAGCCCGCTTCGAGTGCGATTTCAGCGATTGAACACTTGGAGTTCCGAAGTAGTTGTTGTGCGCGTTCGATTCTCTTGTTCACCACGAATCTGTGCACCGACGTGCCAAATGTGATTCGAAAGCATCTGCAGAAGTAGCTTCTGGAAACACCGCACTCTGTCGCAAGCCGGTTTAGTCGCAAATCTCCTGAAAGATTCTGCTCCAACACTTCGAGTGCCCGTCTCTTTTGCCACGGAGCAAAGCCGCCTTTATGAGACTCGCGGGATAGTGAGAGCGCACCGTAGGTTAGAACAATACGGCCACACAGCATTTGAAGATAATGATCCAGAAATAACCCAGGCAGCTCGATTTTCTGAACGATATACTGGCGAATCATTTCCGCAAGATGATAAAGAACTGGATCAGGTTGGCCTTCTGGGCAGTGCAGACGTCCTACATTTGGAAGCTCAGCGTCTTCGGTGAAGGCATTAAGAGTCGCTCGGGGGATATTGAAGTGGATAACCTCAAATGGAGTATCCCGAAGCACTCGCGGGAGTGACTCGAGGTCGAATATACCGATGCTGCCGCGTCTCCAGTGAGGAGTATGCGTGTATCGATCGTCGACCCATGATGCCCAATTGAGCGAATTCGGATGAGCGAGATGAACTGGAATGGTGAATCCCCTCTCTGGCGCCTGCGGAACTGTGGCGTCACATAGTCCAGTCGATGAATTCACATACGTGATTGCCGCCAGTGTACTGCTGTCGGACTTCAATAGGAGGGTCTGCGCGTCGGATACGCCGAATGCTTGGCCGAGCGTCTTTCCGTACAGATGCGGTCCGTGCCTCATAAAAAGCCTCTTGTATTTGCCGAAAGCTTACCCTATAGACGGATGATACTGGTTTTAAAAGGCAGTCAGCGGCGCTTGGTCTGTCGAAGGCCGATAGGCAAACAATAAAACACCGAGGTCCCGGTGCAAAAGAGAGAAATTGGCCAATCGGACTAGTGAATTCGAGGGGGCTAACGGAGGAATAGCAGGTTGAGACCAAATAGCAGACGTTGAAGTCTTGCACGAGAGACGCGTCTCGGTGACTACGCAAAGGGGGGTTGACACCTGCGTAAAAAAGAACGTGGGAAACATTTCTATAGGGAGAGCTAAGAAAATGCAGGAGCTCCAAGTTTATTCGATGATTGGCACAGAAGGCTTCTCGCGTTTGGTCGCCGCCTTCTATCGACAAGTTCCGCAAGACGACCTTCTGGGGCCGATGTACCCGGCGACAGATCTCCCAGGTGCCGAGCAGCGCCTCCGAGATTTCCTGATCGGCCGGTTCGGAGGGCCACAGACTTACATCGAACAAAGAGGCCATCCACGCCTCCGCGCGCGGCATTCTCCGTTCCATATAAATCAGTGTGCCCGCGACCGATGGATGCGCTTGATGAATAATGCTTTTGGGGAAGCTGCGCTGCCGGCCGAGGCTGAGCAAGTCCTTCGGAAATTCCTCGATGGGATGTCCAGCTTTATGATCAATCAGGCGGAGCCTGGAGTCCGCTAGAGCAAAGCGACACGCCCGGCTGCCCAGACACGAAGTGATTTATTTCGGGTGCTTCGCAGGAACCTTAGGATGTTTGATCTGCCCTACATTCTTACGCACCCATTGGTGAAAAGCATCATTGTGCGGCATGCGGAGTTGCCCCGATTGGTACGAGCCCAATCAATCCGCCCCGCCGGTTGTTGCAATCGAGAACAATGGGGTGCGAGGAGCGTGATCTTAGAATCGAGCCGGGCATCGGTCTATTTCTTGAACCACGGTTTCAACCCACGATTCGCGTGTCTCCCACGACTTCTCAAGGACCATATATCCAGTCCAGCAGCAGTCGGACACCAGTCATCCCCTTGGCCCCGGGGACGAGACGGACTGCTCGGCAGCAGAGACGAAGGGCGAGCGAGGTAGCTGGCTGGACCACTCACCTCAACTAGCACTAATCTCTGGGCTATGTTATTGGTGGGTAAGCTCCGGAGTACCGCCCGCGATTCACATATCGGGAGGGCTTCATTAACGCAGCTGCCATTCTGAAATTGACATCCTCACGTTGCTGGTTGGTCAAATTGCCAAGAGGGGAAAAGATCGCCGATGAAGAACTTTGCGTTTCACCATCTTGGGATCGCGGTCCGGGATTTATCGACAACAATTCCAATTTACAAGAGGTTATTTGAGTACGAGTTGATATCGGGCCCCTTCAACGATCCCCTTCAAAGCGTATCAATCTGCTTCCTTAGCCGCGGAAAGGGAGACACGGTCCTTGAGTTGGTGGCTCCCCTCGGGCCAAATTCTCCAATTGATCGAGCCCTTAAGAAGGGTGGGGGGCCTTACCACATTTGCTACGAGGTACCGGACATAAATGTCGCAATCACCCACCTGAGCGAGCAAGGGTCTCTCCTGCTCAGCGGCCCTGTCCCGGCGGTAGCATTTGAGATGCGGAAGATTGCCTGGCTTATGACAGATGTAGATTTGCTCGTCGAACTGCTACAGGCATAACAGGCATAAAAGGAGGTGCTCCAGACGGTCCAGGGGCGTACCGTGCCCGTGCCATCTCAATGCGACCATCCAGTGACTACTCAATCATCTCTTCGCGCGAGGCCATTTGTAACACTTCCGTCGTCTGCTCCCGTTGAGATTGCCGTCCCTGCCATACCCGCGCCGCCGCTAGGGCCTCTTCGACGAGCACGCCGCGCGGCTCCGTGAGCGTGTACCACTGGTCGGTAGCACGATCGAGTTCACATCGGTTGAAAAAGAACAACGCGGGCCGAAGATCGTGGTTCGGATACAGCGAGAGAAAGTACATCAAGTTGCGAATCACCGGCGAGACATTCTGCCTAGCGTTTATAAAGAGCGGATTGGCCGAGGGTATTGCGCCGCCGATGAACAGGTGGAGCGATTCAGTCATAGGCGCATAGACGACTTCATACCCATGAATACAGATTAGGCGAAAGGCTAGCTCGGTGTCTTCGTAGCCCCATCCGACGAAGCACTCATCAAACCATATATCCGAGGTTTTGGGCACGCTAAAGTTGCAGCTCACCATAGCCATCCACTTGGATGACGTTTTGAGCCAACCCTTGCGAACCTGGGTGTCGGTGGGCTGATCCAAGACATGGCATTCTCCCCAAAGGCGGTGGAGAACAACTTGTGGTGTCTCTTCTGACCTCAGGATTTCGCTCAGGCGGTCCGGAGATCGGAATTCACCGGAACGCCGCGAGCCGCACACCACCCTGTGCTGTCCAGTCGTATGTTGCTCAATATGACTGGCAAGCAAATCGGGCCTCACAAGAAGGTCCCCATCGAGAAACACCAATAGGCCTCCCCGGGCCATACGAATTCCATTATTCCTTGAGCGACTGACACGGCAGCCAATATCCGGTTGCCAGACCAGCTTGACATCGAGCCGGCCCTTCGCCCCCCAGTGCCGTACAACTTCCGCTGCGTCCGATTTGGAGCCGTCGTCGCAGACGATTACCTCGAAGGGTTCCGAGGTAGTCTGGCAGGACAGGCCTGCCAGCAGGGCGGCAAGAGCGTCCGGCTGGTCGAATGTGCTAACGATGACGCTTATCATCAGGAATTCCTTGAACACCGCTGAACTCTAGCGATTCATCCTCATCTGGTCAGGATACCTACCGTTACACGCGCGACTCTTCCAATAGCCTGGTTGAGCAGGCTTGCGCCACGTCGACGATGTCGGGCCAAACGGAGAGCAATTCTCCATACATTGCAATTACCTTGCGGGTCCAGTAAAGTGCATCGTCTATCTCACGACCATACAGGATCTCCATGGGGATTCCAGCTTCCTCACGCTTATCACCCTCCCGAAGTCGACCGATATAAGTCGTCAGATCGGCGACATACGATGGCGCCAGTCCCCCTGCCGAGCCCAATCGAGCTTCCAAAAACGCCAGGCGATGTTGACTTAATCTTGTCCGGCATTCTCGGATGCACTCCTGGAATGCTCTAATTGACATGGCACCGAAAGCACTCAGCGACCTTCCTAATTCTCGGAGGGAACCAGGGACATCGCGTCCTCGTGTTGGGAACTGTTTCACTGTGGCCTGTTCCACCATGGCGCACATCAAAGATGACAAGTCGGTCGTAGCCGCGCTGCGAATGATCTCTCCGCGCGCAAAGCGGCGTCGGCCAACGGGCCCGTGGAAAATCGCATGCGGCAGATGCCCGAACCAGACGTCATGCTGCGTATTTTGCACCACACGTCCGAACACACTGTCTTCTCCTCGCCCCACAGGAATGAATGGCGGCAGCATAGTTCGATTATCTGCTGCGAAGGCGGTGGCCATCAGGTAATCCGTCCGTTGAGAGAGAGTTAGGGTGGTGGTGAGTTGCACTAAGTCCCGCGAAGTTATACTTTCCAGGTACACTTCATTTGAGATGGCTAGCCCTTCTAATGATTCTTTGCTGATGAATAGATATTGCGAAGGGGTACCCCAACCGCAATCGCCCGCGAGGCCGCTAAGGGTGAGTACGACTCGGCCAGACTCAGCCGGCGAGTCCGCAGTACGGGCCGCGATGGCGCGTTCGTCAAAGGGAGAGAATTCGGCAACTCTCGCGCCCAGGATAGACTCATGAGCTCCTATGAAATCCAGTGGACCGAATTCCACAGACTCTTGAAGAGACTGACGGTCGTGATATACCGTTACCTGCATGAATGGATCCAAGTCCCCATGCTTCACGCTATCTTCGGCCACCGAACCAAGCCGGAACTGACTGCCTGACGCGAACGACATCTCGGTGTCGTCATCTACACTCACAAATTCCTCCCCAGAGGTCATGAGGAGAAGAAAGTTGCGATTCGCCCCGAAACAGCCAATGCTCAGATCCGGTACCCCACCTAGGGCAAACTGCACCACGCCCTCTTCCAGGCCGGCTGATACTAACTCACCGATAAGATGTCCTCTCTCCTCGTGGCCGATCAACGCAACACTGGCAGAGTATTTCCCCTTGAAACTCGCAGCCACATCCTGATTGTCAACTGGAGAATTGCGGGTGACAGACCCATCGGCAATCAGTATTCTCGGACTACGGCCATAGCTGGCCAGATTGGAAAGCAGTGTGGACACACAGCGCCGGAGAGCCGCTGGCCGGTCGCAGGTTGGGATGACGATCGAAGTCACCGATGACTCAGCGACGTCTTTACTTCGAAGTCTCTGCACTGAGAGTCACCAGGCACTGCATATAATGCTCAGGCACGCCGCAGAACTTGTTTCCGATGCAATCTAGCCCAGTCAGGATTCGATCTGGCCGGAGTTTCGCACAACAGCAGCTATCGATGCCACGGTCAGATTTTCGAAGAAGGTATCGATTGAAATGCGGACGCGGAAACGCGTCCAAATTCGGGCTGCGATTTGAGCCATGTGGAGAGAATCCCCACCGAAGTCGAAAATATTATCCTGCGGCCCAATGGGTTCGATTCTCAAGACCTCGGACCAAATCTCGGACACAGCAACTTCCAACTCGTCGGTGGGCGCCGTGTACTCTCCGACCTCAGGCCGGGACTTTCGTTCAGAGCGAATTCTAGAGACAACCTCAGCCGGATTGTCCGAAAACGTATCCATTCAGTACTCCCTTATCTGGTCTTCATTTTCAGACCCTATATTTCAGACCCTGCGTGTCGCAGGTACAGTGGCTCGAATCTCACGCCACCGCCTGCCCCTGAGGCCAGCGGTTCCCTGGCAAGGCCAGTGTGTCAGCGGTGACTACGTACTGGCCTTGCCCGTTCTCCTCACAACCCAATTGTGTGAGGAACGTCCGTAGTGGCCCATTTTTCCGCGTGGTCAGCATCTCGAACGAGAGATCTGTGCTCTTCAACGAACGGGCCGTTTCCGCCAGGTGAGCCTTCAAATGGTCTTCCACTCCACGACCGAGGGATCGACAGCTAAGAGCCAGGGTTTCTACATGCAAAGCGTCGTCCCATCTACGATAGACGACAACTCCCACCAGGCCGTAGTCGCCGAAACGATCCGCGGCCCGTATGGTGTAGCAGGGCGTTTCCCCGATCAGGCCGACAAGTTCGCTTATGGATCTTTGAATTCCGTTCAGGTTGAATTGATTCACTCGGCGCAAAAGTTGCGAGACGCGCGCGGCATCCGCAACAGTTAGTGGAAGAATCTCAACCTTCAGGTCCAAGCTTGCGAGGAAATCGGCGAGCGTCGGCGACATCCCCAGCGCGCGATCACGCTCAGCATTTTGACGATAATACAGGGCTCGCTTTGTGTCTTCTTCGGTGACTGGGGCTTTATCGAAATCCCAAATCTGCAAAAGGAGCCGGCAGAATTCATCTTGATCGTGAGGCACTTGAATGGTACGGACGGTTGGACATAAGGCTCGAACCGATTCACATTCAAAGCGGTCGTCGTCGATAAAAATGAAGTCATCCAATCCCAGCCGCAGTTCTTCCGACAAAGACCGGAGATTGTCCGCCTTAGGCTGCCAATTGATTCTGTACGAGGTAAGGTTCTCGCGTTTGAGCACCATGCCCGGATGCCGGTCAAATGCGGCAAAGACATCGGATTTGTCGTTCTTGCTGCACAGGCACACCAGTTGCCCGCGCTTCGATTGGCGAACCAGGATTTCCTGCAACATAAGGTTACCTGCACCCATGTTCAGCGAGTTATTGTTCAACAAGCCCGTGTTCAGCGAGTCACTGTCCGCCTCTCCACAAATCCCCGACCAGAGCGTATTATCACAATCAACGACGATCACTTTGCGAGACTCTTTGAATCGTTTGTGAACGCAACGGGCGACCATCGTCCCTAAAGTCGCGAAACATAGCTGGCTGTAAGGCAAAGTCTCCGAAAGGGGATCGTCATCCGCGAAAGCACCCTCCAGGAAATACGCGCTGTGGGCCGCCACTGGATAGTATGTGTCACGGTCACTAGTCCCCATAAAATCGAGGTTAGCGATATCCCGGAAGCTATCCCGCAATTGATCCTCTAACAGAAGCGCATTCGGGTCCGCATGGTTCTTAGTCGAGATCGGGCAACATATAACCAGCAGCATGCGAGCTGGGTAATTCAGGGCCGCGTGTCTCACTGCACTTACAAAGCTTTCAATGTTTTTGACAGCAAGTTCGTGAGGCGCACTTTTTGACCGTGTGCACCAACGTTCGATCTGAAGCAAAATAACGGCAAGATCGCAATGAGTGCAATCGTCATTAGGATCGAGAAGCTGCTGAATTACTAAGTCGCAGGGGCTGAAGGTAACAACGGGATCTATTTCCAAAGTCTTGAACCACACGTCGAAAGCATCTCTGATCTCGAGTGCTACGAAATTGGAAAGGACTGCGATTCTTAGAGGAGTGTGGCCCAAGATAGATCCTGGCCCGAGCTTCCAGTTCTGTCTCTCGGCTGAGGCGGAGTGTATACTCATCCGCAACGGCGTGCAATGAGTTTCTGTGATCATGATGAATCGCATCCTGCCCGAAGTGCCAGTGGGTTCCCAACGGGGCGTTGCGAATACAGTTCCCACTGAACTTCCGCCCCCTGCGCGCGGGGAACGAACTGGGCGGCTTGCTCTGTCCTTTGCCCAGCATCGACTGTGGTTTCTGGCGCAGATAGAAGGCGGCAGCAGGGCTCATCACATCCCGCTCTACCTCCGCCTGCGGGGCGATCTCAACCGCATAACTCTTCGCCGGGCACTGGATCGGGTGATAGAACGGCATGAAGCGCTGCGGACGACATTCACGCAGATTGACGGGGAAGCTGTTCCGCAGATTGCTTCTGTCGGAGACAGATGTTTTCATTTGGCTGAATATGATTTACGCCAACATGGCAATGCACAGGTCGAACTTGATCGTCTCATTGCCGAGGAGGCCGGCACATCTTTCGATCTCGAAGTTGGTCCGCTCATCCGTGGCCGGCTCATCCGGCGGTCGGAAGATGAACACCTACTCCTGATAACGATGCACCACATCGTTTCCGACGGATGGTCAGCGGGGATATTACAGAAGGAACTGACCGTGCTCTACGGTGCATTCTTGCGAAACGAAGCCGACCCCCTGCCGCAGCTGGGCCTGCAATACGCTGACTATGCCGAATGGCAGAGAAAGTGGATCCAGGGCGATATTCTACGGCGACAGGCCGACTATTGGATAAACACCCTGACCGGAGCCCCGGGGTTGCTAGAGCTTCCTAAGGATCATGCTCGTCAGGCCCAGCAGAACTTTGCCGGCGCATTTCAGGAGCTGATCTTAGAGGTGGAGCTGACGGCGAGGCTGAAAGAGCTGAGTAGACGCCATCGCACCACCCTGTTTATAACCTTGCTGGCGGGCTGGGTCGCTCTGCTGGCGCGATTGTCCGGCGGGCAAGATGTGGTCACAGGCACGCCAGTGGCCAATCGCGGGTACACCGAGATCGAAGGACTAATTGGATGTTTCGTCAACACCCTGGTGCTGCGTCTGGATCTCTCGGGCTCGCCCACGGTCGGCGACTTGCTCGGGCGAGTAAAGGCGCAAGTGTTGGCCGCGCAGCGGAATCAGGACATCCCCTTCGAGCAGGTCGTGGAAAGAATGCAGCCGGTGCGCAGTCTGGCTTCCAGTCCACTATTCCAGGTGATGTTCTCATGGTTGAACTATCCGAGGAGCACCGCGTCGACACTTGCACCCGGGTTGACACAAGACCACTTTCGGGGTTTGCCCCATACCACTGCAATGTTTGACCTGACACTTTACTTACAGGAGGAAGGCGGAGAGATTGTCGGCGGGTTGGAGTACGCTACATCGCTGTTTGAGCGATCGACGGTCGAACGCTATCTGGGATACTTTCGCACACTGCTGGAAGCGATGGTGGCCAACGACGCCGAGGTAGTCGATCGTCTGCCCATACTCAGTGCTGCCGAGCGCCATCGAGTGCTTTACGAGTGGAACGACACCAAGACGGAATATCCAATTGGGAAATGCGTGCATGAGTTGTTTGAAGAGCAGGCGGCCAGGAGTCCCGATGCGGTCGCTGTGGTTTTCGACGACGATTCGCTGAGCTATGCAGAGCTGAACTCCAGAGCTAACCGGCTGGCGCACTACTTCAGACTACGGGGGGTGAAGCCGGACGCGCGGGTGGCTATTTGCGTGGAGCGCGGGTTTGAGATGATCGTGGGTCTGCTGGGGGTGCTCAAGGCCGGCGGAGCCTACGTGCCGCTGGATCCGGGCTATCCGGTGGAACGACTGCGCTACATGCTGGAAGACTGTGGGCCGGTGGCGTTACTCACGCAAGGGCATTTACTGGAACTCTTCACCGGAATCAGCGACACCCTGCCCGTAATTGATCTGGGCGATAGTGCAATTGAGTGGAGCCGTCTGCCCGAGAGCAACCCCGATCGGGACAGCATCGGACTTACCGCCAGCCATCTCGCGTATGTCATCTACACCTCCGGCTCCACCGGTAACCCCAAGGGCGTCGCGATTGAACATGGCAGTCTGACGAATTTGATTTGCTCCATGCAACAAAATCCCGGGATTAGCGCTAACGACACTTTGCTCGCCGTTACGACATTCGCTTTCGATATTGCGGCGCTGGAGATTTATCTTCCACTCACGAAAGGAGCGCGGATCATCGTGGCGAGCCGGGATGCCAGCGTCGATGGCGCTCTTCTGATGAGACAACTAGAGCGTGGGGTGACGTTAATGCAGGCTACGCCCACTAGCTGGCGAATGCTTCTGGAAGCGGGATGGAAAGGAACCAACGACCTCAAAGTCCTCTGTGGTGGAGAAGCCCTGAGCCTTAGCTTAGCTCGAAGCTTGACGGAGCGCAGCTCATCTTCCTGGAATATGTACGGTCCCACCGAGACAACAATTTGGTCTGTCATAAAGGAGGTTACCGATATTCAGGATGTTAGCTCCATTGGTCGACCGATCGCGAACACACGGGTGTACATACTGGATGCTCATGGGGAACCAGTACCTGTAGGAGTAGCTGGGGAGTTGTATATCGGGGGGGCTGGGGTAGCGCGGGGGTATCTGAACCGTTCGGAGTTGACGGCCGAGCGCTTCCTCAAAGATCTTTTCGCTGCCGACGCGGGGGCGCGCATGTATCGTACGGGCGATCTGGCCCGTTGGCTGGCGGACGGCAACCTTGAGTTTTTGGGGCGGAACGACTTTCAGGTAAAGATCCGCGGATTCCGAATTGAGTTGGGCGAGATCGAGGCCCGGCTGGCCGAACATCCGGCGGTGCACGAAGCGGTGGTGATCGCCCGCGAAGATACGCCTGGGGACCAGCGTCTGGTCGCCTACTACAGCGCTTCGGGCGCCGGCGATTCCGAACAAGACACACTTACTGTGGAGTCGCTGCGAGCTCATTTATCGGAGAAGCTGCCCGAGTACATGGTGCCGGCGGCCTATGTGCGGTTGGAGTTTTTGCCCCTAACGCCCAACGGCAAGCTGGACCGCAAGGCGTTGCCGGCTCCGGACGGGGATGCCTACGCCGTGCGTGGCTACGAGGCGCCGGAGGGCGAGATCGAAACCCGGCTGGCGCAGATCTGGGCCGACTTGCTGAAGCTGGACAAGATCGGCAGATACGACAACTTTTTCGAACTCGGTGGACACTCCCTGTTGGCAGTGCGGGTGGTCACCCGCCTACAGCAGGCATTGCGCGTGGAAGTGGCGATGCGCGACCTCTTCGCGCATCCGGTGCTCGCCGATCTGGCCCGCAGTCTCGAGACCGCCGCGCACTCCGTACTGCCGCTCATCACGTACTGCGAACGAGGTAAGAAGTTGCCGCTGTCATTTGCGCAGCAGCGTTTGTGGTTCCTGGCCCAAATGGAGGGAGTCAGCCACGCCTACCACATCTCGACAGGCTTGCATCTGCGCGGAGAACTCAATCACGGGGCACTGCGCCACGCCCTGGATCGCATCGTGGCCCGGCATGAAGCTTTGCGCACCTCCTTCCCCTTCATCGATGGAGAGCCCGTGCAACAGATCGCTGACAGCGGGAAGAGCCGTTTCCCATTAATCGAGCACGATCTGCGCCAGCACGGGGAGCGCCAGGGGGAACTGGATCGCATCACCGGGATCGAGGGCGTAACCTGCTTTGATCTCGAAACCGGGCCGCTGATCCGCGGTCAGCTCATTCGTCTTGCCGAGGACGAGCACGCTCTGTTAATCACCATGCATCACATCGTCTCCGATGCCTGGTCGATGGGCCTGCTGGTCAACGAATTAAGTGCATTGTATGGCGCTTTTCTACAGGGGAAAGACGATCCGCTGCCGGAGTTGGAAATTCAGTATGCCGACTACGCCGTCTGGCAGAGGAAGTGGATCGAAGGCGAAATTCTGCAAAGACAGGCAGCCTACTGGAAGACCAACCTGACTGAAGCTCCGGCGCTGCTAGAGGTGCCCGGAGACCATCCCCATCCGCCGGGGCAGGACTATGCCGGCAGTTTTGCGGAACTGCTGCTCGATGAGCAACTAACCTTTGGTCTGAGGCAGCTAAGCCGGCGTCACGGCACCACCCTGTATATAACCTTGCTGGCGGGCTGGGCGGCGTTGCTTGCCAGACTGTCCGGTCAGTGGGACTTGGTCATCGGATCCCCGGCCGCCAACCGCGGACGTGCCGAGATTGAGAACCTCATTGGTTTCTTCGTCAACACGCTGGCGATACGCCTGGACCTCTCCGGATCACCCACCGTAGGCGAACTGCTCGAGCGAACCAAAACGCAGGCTCTGGCTGCGCAGCAGCACCAGGACATTCCCTTTGAACAGGTGGTTGAGCTGACTCATCCGTTGCGCAGTCTGGCTCACAGTCCGGTTTTTCAGGTGATGTTTGCATGGCAGAACGAGAGCGAAGGCTCACTGCAACTTCCGGGACTAACACTGGACGCGCTCCCGTCGGCACCCCACAGAGTGGCAAAGTTCGATCTCACTCTCTTCTTACAGGAAACCGGCCAGAGCATCACGGGCGGCATCGAGTACGCCACCGCCCTATTTGAGCGAGCAACGGTCGAACGCTACCTGGGATACTTGCGCACTTTGCTGGAAGCCATGGTCGCTGACGATGCCCAGCCCTTCGACCGCCTGCCCATGCTCGGCTCCTCTGAGCGTCATCGTGTTCTGTACCAGTGGAGCGAGACTAACCCCGGGCTGGCTAGCGACTAAGGCAGTACTCATGGTGGCTGAACACATTCGTTCGAAACGGCGACGGAAACCGTCGCCACGAGGACGGGAATGTCACGACCACCTGTTTGCACGACTAAAGGCTTCTGCCACATCTTCTCCCGTTTCGGAGAAGCTCGAGGTCGTGTCCTGGCCTTCTTCTACTTCGCCTTCATCATCGAAGCCCTGCGATAGTGGGAACAGGCACTGGTGTACTCGGTGGCATATTCATTTTAGGACTCTGTGGCCGGGAGACGATGCGATCGTCGGCCAGCGCGAAACGGTCCCAGCGCGACTTGCCTGGGACAACGAAGGCCAGCAATCCTTTTTTTTGCAACTCGATGAAGTAGTCAATGAGTGCATTCGTGAGTTCTCGACTTGACCCTTGGAACAACTGCGCTAGGGTGAGCTCCTGTCCAAGAGCCAGTGACAGGATCTGATAGACGGATCTACTTAACTTGACTGCCTCTCGCGGTGTGACCAGCCAGTGAGTCTTATCCTCGCCGCTTGAGGCCAGATTGGCTACGTCGCCTGTCCATTCGCAGAACCTGTCATAGGTCGGCTCAGCGGGCATTGCCAAACGCTTCGTGAGGTAAGCGGCAAATTGATCGCTATTCTTGAATATCCGCGACAGATCGAACGCAGATTCGCCGAGAGAACCGTGCGTCACGACAGTACATTTCAACAGTGACTCGCGTGTGTGTGCAAATGGGGCAAACTCGTCAGGAGTATGTTCCCTGAAGAAAAACCTTCCGTAGGTCGCATAGTAAATCAGCGAATGCAGGCTGTCGGTCCCTCCGGCCCAAGGGCGGTGCAACGAGACGGGGAAAATGCTCCCCGAATCGCGGAACGAACCGTCGATGTCTTCGGTCAGACTGAGTTTACGATCCTTCCCCTCGTCTACCTCGTCGACATTGTAAGCAATGGCGCGCGCCACGTCTGCGTCCATAGTGTCTACCAGTGTGATCCCGAATTTGGCCGGGTTTTTCGCCACCATCGATGTACCGGTCAACAGGAATTGGCCCATGCCGCCGGCGGCGCAATACTCGGCGTTATCTTCGACGAACTTGTAAGTGGCCGCCTTCTCCTCCGCAGTCTCGGTGGGAAAGTCTGTAAACGCCATGATCTGAACCGCGATACCCGCTGCGGAAAAGTTCTTCATGGTTTCGGCCATAAAGGCGACCTTGGTGCCCTTGTCGATAAGATCGAGAATCCGCTGGTTCCCGGACTCCATGCCAAAAGACATGGCAACGCATCCGCTGCGCGCCAATTTCACGCAGCGCTCCGGCGTGAAGATTTTTTCCATGCGAATTTCGGCGCCCCAGCGGATGTCCAACCCCGTATCGATCAAGGCATCCGAGAAACGCTCCAGATAGCCGGGTGCCATGACATCAACCGCGAGATAGACGTATTTGACGGCGTGCTCAATCTGCGCACTCTTCAGGTCGGCAATGACCTGATCAATCCTTCGCTCCCTCCACGGCGACGTCGGTCGATCGCTGTTTAGCCCGTAGTCGCAAAATGTGCATCGGTTCCAGTAGCAGCCTCGGGTGGGAGAGTAATTGATCCCACGTTCAGGGGAGAGATACAGGTTCCATGGGTGCTGATAAGTCGGAGCACCGAGCTTCGAGACATCCTCATAGGTTGCGAGCGGAAGCGTAAGCCGGTCGGTGCTGCGGTTGTAGGTGATGCTGTTCATGAATTGCGGGCCGCTGGGCAGTGTCTCCGGGGCTGCCGCGATCTGGGAAATTGCAGTTTCTCCTTCTCCGATCACGACGCCGTCACAGATTTGAAAGAATCTTTTCATCTGAGACTTGTCTTTCAGGTATTTATACATCTGGCTAATGGCTGTACCGCCGAATACCAGTGGCGTTTCCGGCCACCGCTGCTTGAGCAGCCTCGCCAGGTGGAGTGCATAAAAAACCTGATGATCATAGACCACGCTGATACCAAACAAGCCGGTGGCAGCCAGGTCCAGGTCGTGAGACAGACGCTCGTCAAAGTAGCGGACCAGCGGACTACAGACGCGAGCGCCCAGATCTGCGTTGAATAAATCAGAGAGGTTGTAGAACGACAGTCTGCCACGGGTTTTGAATGTGAAGGAATCGATATCCGCAGGGTAAGACAGAGCTCCCAGGAACCCAAAGTAGGTCGTCAGTCGATTTACATTAGCAACATAAGTGGAATAATCCAGAAAGGTATCTTGCTTTCTTAGCGCGGCAGCCGCCAACTGGAGTTCGCCGCCGTCAACCCGCGGTGCGACGCCTAGAGCATAGTACTGCTCCTGATCCTGAAATCCCAGGTTGGCGGCCCGGCTGTACCCGCGCAACCTGCGCTCTCCTTCTTCGTAAAAAGTGTTGATGGTGTTCGGCTCCAGGCAGTAGTTGACGAACTCAATGTTTAGATCGCGCATCGAGACGTCCGTGAATCCGTTCTGCTTGAGGTGCCCAGCCAAATATGCGGTGGAATGGTAGGGAATGGTGGGGTCATCCAGCGGCGGATGGATCAAAGTGATTTTCATGATGAACTTCGCGTCGGCGAATCTGAATCGCGGGGAAGGGAGGCCTGCCGGTCAGGTGAAATTGCTGACCTACCCAACGGTGATTCTAATCGCTGCCTCCGGCAGCGCAACCGGCCTGGTGTTGGGCTGGAACTCCCCGATTTGGCGGGGTCCATCTATTCCCCCCGGCGAGTCACACGGAATCTTATTGGAAACGACTCGTGTCTCCATTCGCCCGAGATCACGATTTCTCGCTCTACCAACTGGGTAGCGCCGAGTTTCCCCAGCGGCACGTCATTCACACTCGCCTCAGGGTAGGGGATTGTTCTCACCGCTTAAGGGGTTGCGAGCGCTGAGTAACTGGACTAAGAGTGTGTGCAGGAAGGAATACGCGTGATCCAACCTGCCACTCAGCAGCGAAAGGAAGTTAGGGATTCAGAACCTGGTCAAGTACGCCTTGACCGTGAGACTACCCGGCTAAAACTGGGTGCTCTACAGATCGATAAGGTTGCTCCCCGCCGGAAAGCAGCAAGGTGGATAGCTCCACTAATAATGCTGGTTGCCTTGGTTCTTTTGCTAGCCGCCTACTTAGCTTCTGGGCACTCTATTCGAGAGACCGTGGGCGCGTGGAGGCTAAGCAATACAGTGGACGCCAACTGCGCGCGGGCTTCGGTCGGGGCGGCTGGAACGGAGGGCCAGGGGGTGCCGATATTGACCGCGTCCGGATACATTGTGGCGCGCCGAGAAGCAGTGATTTCCGCAAAGATTCAAGGACTCTTGACGGAGATGGATGTCGATGTCGGAAGCAGCGTAGTCCAGGGCCAAGTTATTGCCCGATTGCAAAGCGCAGAGTTTGATTCCCGGATAGTTGGTTCAAAAGCCGCAATTCAAGTGGCGCAGGACGCTCTAGATGAGAATCGTCGACAGCTAAAGATTGCTGACGAGCTGGCGAATGCACAGGTTTGGTCGCGAGACCAGAGAGATGCCGCCACAAGCCGGGTAAATGCTTCACAGGCCGCCTTGGCCTTGGCTCAGGCGGATCTGGCCACGCAAGAGGTCTTGAAGGAAGACACAGTCATACGGGCGCCATTCAGCGGGATGGTAGTAAAGAAAATGGCCGAGGTCGGAGAAAGTGTTGCTCCCATCCCACCCGGCGTTAACATTTCCACTTCTTCCGGAGCGATTGTCGCAGTTGCCGATATCGGCCATCTGGAGGTCGAGGTGGACGTAGGCGAGTCGAGTGTCGAAAAGCTCAGGGCAGGGATTCCCGCCGAAATCATGATTCAGGCCTTTTCGGACCACAAATATCACGGATTATTGCGCCAGCTTGTTCCTACCGCTGATCGCACCAAGGGTACCGTGCAGGCCAAGGTTGCGATCCTTGATGCAACTTCACTTCTGAAACCTGAGATGACCGCGCAGGTAACTTTTCTGGAGGGGATGCCTGCTGGGCGCGCGGTACAGTCATCGCGACCAGTGGTGACCGTGCCGCAGCAGGCGCTGACGCCACGCGGTCGCAACACTGTGTCCTTCGAAGTCTTGCAAGGAATTGCGCATGAGCGGGTAATCACCACCGGCGAAAAGCGCGGTGATCAAGTGGCGATACTTCAAGGCCTAACCGGTCAAGAACTCCTGGTGCTGTCGCCGCCGCTGTCGCTACGGGACGGTGACTCCGTCCACGTACTCTCAATCCGAGGTGCTCAATGAAAGCCGTCGCAACTATTGCAGAGGAACACGCCATCATGGCTGCCGCAGCTCAACCATCGATTGGGAGTGAAGTCCAGGTACAACAGGTTTCCATGTCCTACAAACGTGGCAGGCAGACTGTTCCGGTCTTGGACCGAATCGATCTCGAAATCCAGGCGGGAGAGTTTCTGGCGCTGGTGGGACCCTCTGGTTCCGGCAAGACTACTCTGCTCAACCTGATCGCCGGTCTTGACCAGCCCATCTCCGGGACGATCATCACCGCCGGCACGGATCTCGCGAGCTTGTCAGCGGGCGAACTGGCAAAATGGCGGAGTTGCACCATCGGATTTGTCTTCCAGATGTACCACCTCATTCCGGTGCTGACCGCTTTCGAAAACGTCGAACTACCCCTCCTCTTGAGACCCTTGTCGCGCAAGCAGCGTCGCGAGCACACCCTGGCCGCGTTGGAGTTGGTGGGATTGGCCGATCGGTCCAGTCACTATCCCAGCCAGTTGTCTGGCGGACAAGAACAGCGAGTTGCCATCGCGCGGGCCATCATTACCGATCCCGAAATCATCGTAGCGGACGAACCGACCGGCGACCTTGACGGCAAGAGTGCCGATGAAACCCTCAACTTGATCTGCACGCTTAACCAGGATTTTCACAAAACCGTGATCATGGTCACGCACGATTTGCGCGCCGCCGATCGGGCGCACAGCCAGCGGCACCTGGAGAAAGGTGTCTTTACCGACTGAGCCATGAAATTCTTATTGCTTATCGCCAAACATCTACGCCGGAATCGGGTTCGCACGGTTAGTACTGTTCTGGCGCTGGCATCATGCGTTTTTTTGTTCTGCACCATGCGCACCGTGCTGCAAAGCGTCGATGAAAGTTTGCACAATGCAACCGATTCCCGGCTGGTCACACGCAACGCGATGGGTTGGATTTTCAACTTGCCGATGGCATGCAAGGCGAAAATTCAGGCCGTCCCAGGTGTAGTTCGAGTCTCCGGAGTTACTTGGTTCGGCGGCGTTTACAAAGATTTGAAGGGATTCTTCCCGAACCTGGCCGTCGATGCCGAACCCTACCTGGCGATGCATCCGAAATATCGTCTTTCGGAGGAGTCGAGGAAGGCATTCCTTGATGACCGCCGAAGTTGCATTGTTAGCCGCAGTCTGGCGCAGACGTTCGGATGGCAGGTGGGTGACACCTTCCAACTTCAGAGCTTCATCGCCCCATTCCGTACAAAAACGCCTTTTGCATTCGTGGTGCGAGGCATTTTTGACACGGAGACCGGAAGTGACCAGTTGATGCTCTTTCACTTCTCCTATTTCTATGAGAATACCGGGGAGAAGCTGGGACCCACCACTTATGCGATTGAGATTGCTGATGCGTCGCAAGCTGGCGCCATCAGCAAGGACATTGACAGCCGATTCGAAAATAGTGGAACCCAGACTCACACGGAAACAGAAGCAGCGTTCGGGGCGAGCTTTATTTCCTTGGCCGGCAATCTGAGCTTTCTCCTACAGGCCATCACCGTGGCCGGGACTTTTACCGTGCTCCTGATAATAGCGAACACTATGAGTATGAGCGTGCGCGAGCGACAAAGTGAGATTGCCATCCTGAAAACGCTGGGTTTCTCCAACGGTTCAGTGATGGCGCTCATTCTTGGCGAAGCCCTGCTCATTGGCGTTAGCGCCGGTGTGATTGGAGTGTTTCTAAGCCGCGAACTAGTGGGGGCCTTGCCTCAGTTCCCGCTGATCGGTAATTTGATCTTGTCCTCACGATCTCGAGGTCTCAGTCTGGCTGTGGCGAGCACGGGATTTGCCGTCGCCCTTCTAGTCACGCTTTTCGCCGGCCTGGGGCCTGCCGTGTTGGCTTATCGAAGCCGCATCCCCAGCTCGCTGAGGGGGGTATAGATGCCGCTCCCAGTGCACTACGTATTTCGCAACCTGGTCAAACGATGGAAACGGAACCTGCTGGCGACGCTGGGAATCGCGCTCACCGTGGCCGTAATGGTGTCTCTGCTGTCAATGGCGGCAGGGTTTCGGTCCGCATTGAAACTCAACGGCCGTCCGGGGAATTTCATTGTCACACAAAGCGGTGCTATCTCGGAACTGGTTTCGTGGATCCCCCGCGAACAGGCAAACTCGATCATGGTCGACGATCGTATCGCCCGCGACAACTCCGGTAACCCTTTGGCCTCCGGGGAGGTAGTCGCCGTGAGCAACATGGCACGACTGAGCGACGGTCAACCGGCAAATGTTGGCATTCGCGGCGTGACCGAGCGGGCTTTTGTCGTGCGCGACGGCATCGTGATTACCCAAGGTCGGCTTTTCAAACCGGGCACTTTCGAAGTGATTGTAGGAGACCGCATACGCAAGCGGATCGGCAATCTCAATCTGGGCGATCAGGTTAGGATATTAGGTCAGAGCTGGAAAGTTGTCGGCGTGTTTTCGTCCGGGGGAGCAGCCTTTGGGAGCGAAGTCTGGGGAGATTACGATCTCATCGAACCTATTGGTCATCCCGTCGCGGGGAACAATTCGATCACCGTTCGACTTACGACTCCCGAGGCTTTGGACGGGTTTAATCGCAACCTGCAATCCAATCCGCAAATCCGGGTGGAGGTCGTGCCGGAAGAACAATTCTATCAACGCCAGGCCGGACCGTTGGTCGTTGCCATTGCGGTGTTGGCCATTTTTGTCGGCGCCATCATGGGCATCGGCGCGATCGCAGGCGCGATGAATACCATGTACGGAGTTGTCGCAGCGCGCACGGGCGAAATCGGTGTGCTTCGAGCGTTGGGATTTTCCCGCATAAGTATGTTGGTTGCTTTTGTCTCCGAATCAGTTTTTCTGGCGGTTATCGGCGGTGTTCTGGGATGTGTCTTGGCCTTACCCATAAATGGAATCATGACCGGCACAGGCAACACAGTGAGCTTTAGCGAGGTGGCTTTCGCGTTTCAGACTACTCCCCTCGTGCTCGTGACGAGCCTGATCTTCGCCACAGCCATAGGTTTCTTCGGCGGACTCTTGCCGGCACTTCGGGCGGCGCGCTTGCCGCTCACGGTAGCGTTGCGAGAACTCTAGTAGTAGTGTTAACCAATAGATGATATAGATATGGATATAGACAAGTCACCATTGATGTTACTCCGCGCGAATGGTTGGCGGTTCTCTCATTCGCATATCTGAACTCCGGGTTGAACCCCGCGTTGACTGTCCAAATATCTGCCATGACCGCCTTCCTAAGTTTGGCAAAATGTGTGCCCTTTTGACCAGACGCTCTACACAGTCTGCGATAGGGTTGCGGTTCAGGAGTTAGACCCATGAGGCTCGTCGCAGACCTTCCTATTACAGACCCCGCTGTAGATAGCACCACCCGCGTCTGCTTCTATTTTATCGGGGGCAACCTTCTTGCCGCCGAGTATGTCATGAGCCTGCTCGGAGAAGAAACGACGCACATTTCTCCCGTGCCTTTCGACAGTGTTGTAAACTCCTTTTCCGGCGACACGGGTCCGGTTTTCATCCTCGATAATTGCTGTTTGGTGCCGCCTCTGGGGGAGTGCCTGCGCAAGCTTCGTTGCGATTTTCCGGACGGCAAATTTCTGGTGATCGATAGCCAACAGACTGATACAGACATGATTCGAATGCTGGCTCTGGGCGTTCGCGGCGTCGTGAGACACGATCAAGTACTCGGAATGCTGCGACAGGCGGTGAATGCCGTGTGCGAAGGCCGGATTTGGGTGGAGAATGAGGCGCTCCAACGATACGTTACGTACACTGCCCTGAGTGGCCGCCTTAGCGGCAACGACTTGGACGTTCCGACTTTTCGCGAGAGCCAGGTTCTGGAACTCGCGAAAGAGCGGTTCACGAACAAGGAGATGGGGCAAATGCTGGGAGTGCAGGAAAGCACTATCAAGTTTCATCTGTCGAACATTTATTCAAAGTTACAGATCGACAATCGTCTCCAACTCTTCCCCGCCGACAGACGCTCCCGTTGTTGGAGTTTTCATGCGACTGGCTTAGCTGCTTAGAAGACTACTGCCAGAAGGCTGCTGAACCATCGATTCTCCGACCTTGTATCTATCTTACGGGATGTCTCGTTTGAGTTGAGGCCGCGCCGTCTTCCGCCCACTTATCCTAGGACTGACGAACAGTCGTATATCTCAGCGTTACTTGTCGCTTGTTTAATCGCCTTGCCAGCGTCCAAGTTCAGACCCAGCCCATGGTTTGGTGGCACACTTCTTCCCTTGGCAGCCTACGACACAGCGGACTTTGCACTCATACAACCCAAGGCGACGGCGGGTAGGTCGACAATACCCACAAAGTCGAGGCCGCTCCTTGTCTCGAGAGATGGCTATTACCCGACAGTAGGCCCGTTGCCCGTTGCTCAAACGGGGGGTAGAAAGGTGTATCAACCACATCATAGTGCGCACGACAAGGGGCAAACGCGAATTGGATGTTGGCCTTTCCTGATCCGCCCCTTTGAAACGCACCGAGAAATAGGTCGGCTTGACCACGGTTCCAGCGATTGAAGGAGGCGGCGTGAGTTTCGATGGCGGCTTTCCGCGGTTGGCAGGGAAGAACCAGGAGCGCTGGAACCAGACGGCGACCGAGTATCCGCGAGACAAAACGCTGGCCCAGTTGTTCGAAGAGCAAGCGGCCCGTCACCCCGAGGCGATTGCC
>Ga0209010_1000154_pt1 | contig 25884 bp, 9 predicted proteins | sample BlaSpr_A8_OM1_O3_FD_187985 | JGI IMG/M metagenome (GOLD analysis project Ga0209010, IMG submission 187985) | Forest soil microbial communities from Thunder Bay, Ontario, Canada - Black Spruce, Ontario site 2_A8_OM1_O3 (SPAdes) (version 2) | ecosystem: Environmental > Terrestrial > Soil > Boreal...
ACCTCACAAGATAGCACATCTACATAACACAACAAATAAATTGTGTCATTGAAGTAAATCTAATGAAGTTACTTACTTCACATGAAAGTAACATACTAAAGTCTAATGGAAACATGCCATAGATAAATAAATAAAGATTAAGTAAACTAAGACTGATTGTAAACAAAAAAAAAAACAAAACATGTTTAATTTATTTTCTATATTTAATACTATATTAAAATGGGTAGGAAATTTATATCGGGAGGGTCGGTTGGTGAAATATATCTTTATTAATATTACTATATTTATTTTTATAGGATGTATTTCTTATTATTATTATTTTTATTTAGAATTTAATTTGGGAGATGTTGTGAGCCTTGAAGTGGTTTCTTTTTATATGTCTTTTATTGTGTCTTTTTTAATCTCTAGTTTTGTGTTTGATAAATTTAAATATTCTGATAATTTAATTATTAGATGATTACAAAAATTTGTTTTTTTAACTATATTTTTAATTATTTTTATTTTTATTTTTATATTTCTATCTTTATATTTTGGGTTAGAGTTTGTAATTAAAATTAACCATGTTCAAGATAATAATCCTGATATATCTAGTATACCTAGTTCTGATCCTTTTAGTATTAATAGTCCTAATGAATATGGTATGTTTGGTAGTCCATTAGAGGATTTATTTTTTTATAGTTTTCTTTCAAATGTATTTATTTTTATTTTTATTTTAGTAATTTTGTTATTAATAAAAATTTTTAATAGATTTTATTAAAATCTAATTTAAATTTATTATTATCATTATTTGATAAATATATGAGTAATAAATTTAATTTATTATTTAAGAGATATGTTAATTATAGTAATGTTTATAGTGATAGAAATTTATTAATAATGTTTATATTCATTAGTATTGTTTTAATACTTATTATTATACTAAATATTATAGTAAGTGCAGAATTATTTGTTAATAATAATAAATATATTGAAGTTTATAATTATATACATAATAAAAATAATATATTATTATTTTTTATATCTCTATATAATAAAAATATATTAGTTATAAATTGTTTTGATAATAAAAATAAAAATAATAAAAGTCCAAATTGGAAAAAAATACTATTGAAAATCATTATTACTATAAGAATTATTATTTATGCATTAAAAATTGAAACAATATTATATTATTCTTCTTTTTTTTAATATATTATTTAAAAGTTTTATGATTATTAACTCTTTTTAGTGTGATTATATATTTTTATTATACCTATTTTTATATATATTATTTATGAACAATAAACATATAGTCATACCATACTATATACCAAGCTTTATTCAAAATTGGTTAGAAGAGATACAGATAATAAGTAGATGTAAAGAATCACAAAAAGTGATAAACAATCTTTAATATGACATTCTTTTATGGGTGTAATTCTTTTTATATGTTTATTATTTTTCTATAAATAAACAAATAAATAAATATTAAATTATATATATATAAAAATAAATATATAAATATTTACTTATAACCCCTTTTTTTTTTAGCTATATTTTTATAGTTAAATTGATATAAATTATTTTTTTTTTTCTATCTTAATTTTTTTTTTATGTTAATGACTTTAACATAATAAATAAGAAAGAATTAAATATTATATAAATTACTTTTAATAGTAAAACACAAATAAAATCTTATTATATTTTAAATAATTGCTTCATCAAACAAAAAAAATATAACATTTAACCCCCTGTTTTTTAGAATTCAAAATAATATTAAAAATTATAACATAATAATATTACATAACATTATATTATTATAATTGTGTTAAAGTAACATTTTACTTTCATATTTAATTATATTATTATTATATTAAAAATATAATTTTTAGTTGATAATTTAATTATAAAAAAATTAATTTTTATTTTAACGTTAAAAGAGAGTTAAGATATCTAATACTGGAATTTATTCTATATTCAAAATGACTCATATTAAACTTTCATAGAGATAGCTAATTTTTTACATCTTTAATAATATAATGTTATGTAATATTATTTGATTATTTTAAGTAAAAATATTATGAGTAAATAAAATAAATACATAAAAATAAACATTTTAAATAGTTTAAATTTAGTTCAGGTTCAAGGTTAAGTTATATTATGCATTAAAGTATAACTAAATTATATATATCTTATGAACAAAATAATTTGTGGTAAATCATAAAAAAAGAAAATGTTAACTTTTAAAAAAATATATATATCTGATATTATTTATTTTTTTTTTATATATTATAAATATATCTAACACTTTAGTAATGTTTAATATTTATTTATATTTAAATAGTTTTAATAACAACCTATATATTACCTATTAATTTTTAGATCTAATTCAGTAAATATTTTTAAATTATTATAAACATAATTTATTATATTTTTTGTACATAATTTGTCCTATAGATAAACTAACTCTACTTAATATTTAAATATAAATTGATTTTTTAAAATTACCAAAACCTAAAAAAAAACTGTTCATTAATTTTAATTAATAAATATAACTGTATATAATAATAAGTATTTAATGTAAATAAAAAAAATAAACTAATAATATATTATATTTTAAATTAACAAACACAATGTACTTAGCTTACTATTTAAACATATAAAGTTAACAAAACTATAGTTAAATATTATTAATATCTATTATATCAAGTTTCATTTAATGTAACAAATTTAGCATACCAATAAAAATGAGTAAAATAAATAAATTAGCTTAGTTAAAAATATACATCATTCTATTTATTATTTTTAAAATAGTTAAATTATGTAATAATAAAAAAAAAAAAAGCTGATATAGTTTAAATGGTTAAAACATACCACTCATGACGGTAAAAAAAAGGTTCGAATCCCTTTATCGGCTTAAAAAAGGGATATAATCCTCTCCCCTTCGGGGTAAATAATAAAAAATTTTTTTTGTATAAGTAGAAAGTTTAACATTATTATTTTTATTATAATAAATATAAATATAAAAAAGAAGGTAAAAAAAAGAATAAATCAATTAAATAAAAGTAATGTTAATAAAAAATTAGTAACTAAATTATTTTTTAATTAAACTAAAAATTATTTTGTTGTATTAAATTAAATTGCGATTTTACATACTATAACGATATATTCTAAAAATGTTAATAATATTAATAAAAAATATTATAATTTTACTATTTGTTTATATAAATTAGCTTCAACTAAACATCGCTTTTCTTGATATAATGTCTGAAAAGTTAATCTTCCTTTCGGTTCAGTAATTTGATTAAATTTTAACTAATTAAGCAAATTTGACCTCATTTAACCAACTATCTTACCACAGAATTACTTACCTTACCCCAAAGGGAGGGGTAAGGTAAGTAATTTATAAAAAGAAAAAAGGGAACCAATTACCTCCTTATTGTTATAAACAAAAAAAAAATAACGTAGACATATTTATATTCAAATTGTTAAGTATAAAAAAGGGTAAAATCAGAGAATTGAACTCTGAACCACGTTGCCACAAAACGTCATTTTACCAATTAAACTAATCTTACCTCTTTTAATGCAGGAAGGTAGATATAATTTAAATTCATAAATTTTTAATATTTATAATAGTTTTGATACTATTATTAAAAAGAAATATGATAATATTCATAATACTGAAGGTCAATAAAATATTAGTGATACTATTAATTATTTAAATAAAGTAAAATTTCAAATAATTATAGATGTTTTAAATATAATATTCAATAAATGATCTAATGTAGATACTAAATTATTTAATTAATTAAATTAAATAGTATGAAAGAAATTAATGATAATAAGACACAATATGAAAAAAGATTAGTTATTTCACATAACAGTAAATATTGAAATTATAAAAATGCAATGCATTAAATATTGCTATGTTATTTAGAAATACAGAATTTAATATGCATACTTTTGCTCATTTTAACCTTACCCTCCCTTTACCCCTAAGGGGAGGGGTAAGTAATTCTGAGGTAAGGGTTGGGGAACAACAAATTTTCTATTAATAAATGAATATTTATGTTGTCTATTCTGTTTGATATTACTTACTACAAAACCCTCTTCGTTAGGTCAGGAAGCTTGTCCCATTTGTTGATTGATATTACTTCCTTCGTGGTTCAGAGTTTGTGATGGATTAATCGAATCATTAAATATATAAAATAGATCTATAATTGAATTTTCGATTTTGATAATTAAATTGATAAATGATGGACTAGTTTTAATAACATTGATTATTAAGATAATAAAAACACCAGTAATGATAAATAATATAGAATTAAATTTATATGAATGAATTTGTTGGATAAGTGCAGCAATTGGAGCCAAGTTAATATTCATTACTTTAAATTCATAGATCATTCTTAGGAATCTACTATTCTTAATATTATTATTTTTATTAATAGATAATTCTTTAAAATGTATAAATAATAAATAGATAGAATAAAAAATAGCTAAAATAGAATATATTATAAGGTTAAACGTATAATAAAAAGATACAAAAAAAAATATAACTATAAGACAACCGAAACCTAAACATAATAATGTAAAAAATCAAGGTAATCTATTATTAATAATTATTCAAGGTTTAGACCAAACATGTTTAAAACCTTTATGTGTTAAAGATCTAACCCCTAATCACACCAATAGATCATGAATTAAAAATGATAAAATTAATAAAGGTTTATTTTTAAATGAATAAATAAGATCTGTAAACCATCAATCATTAATAAAATCAATAATAAATATTGATAGATAGGATTTTGCATCCTTAAAATCTAAATGATAACCGTTATTTAAGAATTTGCTGATGTCAGAAATCAATGAAGTTGACATATGTATTGAATTCCAATTAAAAATCATAGCATAAATTGTTCATATTACATTCAATAATAATAAATCATAAACAATTCATTTAATGGTTAATATAAAACCAAATCCTGCTAATAAATAGCAACCAAATAAAATTAAACATAAAGACAATAAATATATATAATATATTCCGATATTATTTCTATTTCTATTTTTTATATTTGTAAATGTTAATAAGAATTGATTTGGTAAAAAAATAATGAATATTAAATGCACAGTAAACAATGCTATATAAAGTATAAAAAGTCTAAATAGTATAAAAATCATAAAATGAATCTTGTTAAATCATAAGCCAGATAATTTCATAAAAATTGTATTTGTATTTGTAGTATTATTTTTTATATTATTAATTTGTTAACCTCAATTTTATCTTTAGTTTTTTGGTCCACCTTGGTATTATTTTATTGTCATATATTCCTTTTTACATTAAACGGGTTACTAGCCCATCTTCCTGTGAAACTCCGGCTAAGGATTTACTAGAAGTTCATCCAATAAGAAGACACATAATACCTCAATAGCAGGGCAAAGGCTAGCTCCAGGCTACGCTGATGACCCAGTTACCTCCTCCAAGTTGCCTCCAATTTGCCTTACCCCTCCCTTTGGGTTATGAGTTATGGGTTATGGGTTATGGGTTATGGGTTATGGGTTATGGGTTATGGGTTATGGGTTATGGGTTATGGGTTATGGGTTATGGGTAAGGGGAGGGGTGGGGAGGCAATTAGAGTGGAGAGAAATCTAACGCAGATCTACACCATTTTAAATAAGAATTATCTATTCTTAATTGAAGCAGAATGAATACGCTAAAGAAAAATAGAATATGAGACATCAAGAATGGAAAGCAATCCGTCCCATCATTTTAACCATCCTCTAAATGACCTATGGTAATTAATCAGCGATTAATAGCTAGTAATCCCTACAACTTCCACTGTTTAACATGCAGTTACTATTAACCCATCATAACTATTCTTCCACTTATTCGAATAGGCGTTACATCCATCCCTTATACTCCCTTTTTATTTAGGGAGGGTTATTTGGAGGGAGGAATGAAATAATAAAATAAAGTAATGTATATATTCATATACAGATAGTGCAATATTAACACATAAATTACCTTATTATTTTGTTGGAGATGATAAAGGAAAAATTAAATTATTAAATAAAATAGAATTAAAGAGGGTGTATTTGCATTTATTAACGATAAAGATAAGTAAATTATTAAAGAAAGTGGTGAAGATAAACATAAACTAACATTTAAATATTTTCTTAATATTAGTCAAGGTCAGTTTGAATAAACATATAGAAATCATTTATAACAAGTTAAAATAAATTAAATATAAAATAGTAAAGATAACAATTAAAAAGGACACAATAAATTGTGTGTGTTATATTGTATATATAATATAAAGTGTATATAAAATTATATAAGATATTATATAAAAATACAAATATAAAAATAATAAAAATATAAATATAAAATATAAAAATAAATAATAAAATTTTAAAAGAGGTAATAAATATTGCATTAAGCAAATATAATACAACAATATAATAATCTAAAAATTGTTTAAAAACATAAGAATTTAATTTTGGTTCCGATTGAACGTTGTTCAGTAGTTTTAAGACATGCAAATCGTTGTTTTTGAAGGTAATAAATTAAATGGTTAGTTTATTATTATTAAAAAATAAGGTGTAGAGGTGAGGAAAGTAAATTGTATACCCTATAGTCTTCTTAAATAGGAGATAATTATATATTCATTTATAATGTGTATAATATTAACAAATTAATATTTGATCATTATAATTTGTATTAACTCACGTTACATAAGATCTACTAACCTAATCTGAGGTAGATAAAGTGTGACAATTATGATAAAAAAAGAAAAAGAATTAAACTATCTTTGATATATTATATATATACATCAAAAATAGAGACCTTAAAGTTGTAGTTAGAATAGCACTGGTCAAACGCTTTAGTACTATGACCTCTACTTGTTTTTAATTTAATAATTAAAGATGGGTTTAGGGTGGGAAGAGCAACTATTCTAACCGAACTATTCTTTTTCAACAAGAAATGAGGTATAATGCAAATGCGCTATTTTTGCCATAAAGAAAATATTTCGCTATAGGATTTTATTTACGTCTATTATGGTAGTTGGTGGGATTAAAAGCTTACCAAGCCTACGATGGATAGCCAAGTTTGTAAGAACATATGGCCACACTGGGAATGAAATAACCAGGTAGAATTATCTGCCAGCAGTCAAGAATATTAGTCAATGCTCGAAAGAGTGAACTAGCTAACTGAAATCGAAGGTGTGTTGCCTTCGATAAAATAAAGTAAAATCATGATTTCTTTATCAAAAGTGTTGTCAAAACCTGTCATGTGTTTTGGGAAAACACTGTTATGGGTGAAACTATCAAACTCCGGGGACTCCCTAAAGTTTATGGTACCAAGCTATAGTCGAAAGGCTATAAGTGGCCAGAATAATTACCTGGGTATGGTAACAAGCCATAAGATGAGTGAAAACGAAATGGGTTATCGCGGATCTAAATCAGAATTTCTAAACCTAAATACAAAAGAAATTTCTGTAAAAGAGCAACGAGTAGACGGTAGTTGAGGTTTAATAAAAAGTAATAGTGCTACTATTTCTAATGTTAAATCTTTAAGGTGTACTCTAACGGGTTTCGAAAGAAACTATCCAGTCAAAATCCCTTCTAAACAATTAAAAAGATTATTTTTTTCTACAGTTAGTAAAGTTAACAATAAACTGAATCCTTATTTTGTATCTGGATTTGCCGACGCTGAATCAACTTTTTGTACTACAATTTATAAAGATAAAAAATTAAAAACTGGTTGGCGTGTAAGATCTTTTTTTGAAATTAAATTAAATCAACGAGATAGTTTTTTATTATATCAGTTACAACAATTTTTTGGTGGCATAGGTACATTTAGTATAGATAAGAAAGCTAATGCGTTAAAGTATTCAGTAGATAGTTTTAAAGATTTAACAACTATTATACTTCCTCATTTTAAAAAATATCCATTACTAACTCAAAAAGCTGCTGATTTTATATTATTTGAACAAATAGTTGAACTAATGAGCAAAGGTGCTCATCTTAATATTAATGGTCTACAACAAATTATTAATATTAAAGCATCTATTAATTTAGGTATTTCTGATATTGTTAAATCAGAGTTTAGTAATATTAATCCAGTAGAAAGACCTCTTATTCAAACTACAAATATACCCGATCCAAATTGGGTTGCGGGATTTGTAAGTGGTGAGGGTAATTTTGATGCTGGAATTAGAAAGAAAAACACTAAAATTGGTTATCAAGTATATTTAAGATTTAGAATTACACAACACACAAGAGATACCCAATTAATGGAGCTATTAATTAAATATTTAGGGGCAGGTAGACTTGAAAAACATTCAAGAAAACCTGTTGTAAATTTAGTAATAGGTAATTTTTCAGACTTAACTCAAATAATCATAACATTCTTTAACCAATATCCTATTTTGGGTATTAAATACTTAGATTATCTAGATTGGTGTAAAATTGCTAATTTAATAAAATTAGGTTCTCATTTGAAACAGGAAGGCTTGGAAGAGATTCGAGAAATTGAAATTGGAATGAATCGAGGTAGAAAAGAATAAAATTTAATTGCATGATAAATTTGATGACCGTGGGTGCCAGAAGACTCGGTAAGACCAGAGACGCGAACGTTAATCATCTTAAACAGGCGTAAAGAATTCGCAGGCATCTTTGGAAGCTTAAAATTTTTAATAGTGTATGTATATAATAACGAAATATAAATATATTATATATATCAAAAAGATTAGGGGAGTCGAAGATAGAATCTAAGAGAAGATGTAACAATACTGAATGTAGGGTTAAAATCCGTAGATATTCGGTGGAGTTCCAATGGCGCAGGCTATTCATCTATTTAAAGATTGACGCTGAGGAGTGAAGGTGTGGAGAACGAAAGAGATTTGAGACCTCATTAGCCCACACAGTAAACGATGTATGGTAGTCTGTCAGTAATTATTTATTGGTGGCGAAGTTAACGCATTTACCATACCGCCTTGCGAGTACGACTGCAAAGTTGAAATCTAAAAAATTAGTCGCTCTCGAAGCAAACGAAGTGAAGCATGTTATTTAATACGATAACCCGCGTAAAACCTTACCAGGACTTGTATTACTAAAATAGAAACAGTGTAAATAATTATAATTATTTGCTATAAAAAGTAACAGGTGTTGCATGGCTGTCGTCAGTTCGTATCGTGAGAAGTTAGATTAATTTCGCTAACGGACATAATCCCTGACGTTAATTTATACTTAACGTATTAGTAGTTTTGATAGAAATCTACTTGGGGCTAAGACAAGTCGTTATGGCCCTCATGTCCTGGGCTATAGACGTGCCACATAAATTTTAACAAAGTGATGCGAGACCGGTCCAATATTATAATTTAAATTATAACGGACAGAAGGAGGAGCTAATCATTAAAAAAAATTTGGATATTAAAAAGCGGATTGTCACCTGAAACTCGGTGGCATGAAGATGGAATTTCGAGTAATCGTTGATCAGCATCGCAACGGTGAAGCAAGCATTCGTGATGAACTAACTGTCTGTCGCTGGGAAGGAGTTTGGATTGGTGGAAACTGGAAATGAGTTAAACAAAAATATTTCTTATTTTTATATGAGATTATATTTAGCCTTATATATTTCATATAATTTTTTTTGACCAAAATGGATTTATTAAGAATAACTATACCTGTTAAATCGTTTGGGCAACATCTCAAAAGTCATAGCAAGGTAGCTGTACTGGAAGGTGTAGCTGGAAAATAACACGTAGGTATGCAATATACAACAAAAATATGAATTTTAACCCCCTTTTTTTATTATTAACACTTAACACTTAACACTTAATACTTAACACTTAACACTTAATACTTAACACTTAACACTTAACATTTAACACTTAACACTTAACACTTAACATTAATTATTAGACTTTTTTTTTTTTAGATTAATAATAAAAATGTTATTAAAATAACTTAGTTAATCTAAAAAGATTTTAAACCCTTACATTATAATTGTTATAATAAAATAATTATTTTAATTTATTTTATACTTTCTATATATCTGAAAGGTATAATAAATCATTTAATAAAAAGAATAATTATTAAAATTCATAATTTTGTAAAAAATAGTTAGAATATATTAAATTATTTTAAGGGAGTTAGCTGAGTTGGTTTTAGCGGTAAATTTACACTTTACATACAGAGGTTCAAATCCTCTACTCCTTAGATGATTTGAATGAATTTATAAGTCTTTAAATATTTATATTTAATAGTAATTAAAATAATAACTACATTATTTATAATACTATGAATAATTTTTATACATAATAGGTTTAAATCGATAATTTATTCATCTTTATTAAATACTTTTTTTATTGATTGGCAATTCTGACGAAATAAAATTGGTTTTAGGTGATGATTTTTATTCTAATCCTTATATTTTATAAGATATAAGTTGAAATGCTATAGCATCCTTTTTTTTTTTCTGCACATTAGGTTTTATTAATTGTGCAGGATCTTTTATCAAATTATTTTTCATCATGGTTTAATTCATCTTTACCTAATAATACGTTAAACATTTGTATAATAATAATGAATCTATAATTACATTATTGACTGTATAAAAAGGTAGTGTTTTATACTTCAACATATCCATTTTTACATAATCTGTTAACGCTGATGCAATATCTACATTAGATATAACATGTATATTCAATTTTTTATACACTGCTAGTTCGATACTATAATTTAATGGTAGTATTATTTCATAGTTAAAGTTTATTGAAATTAAAAAATATATATTTTTTTATATAAGTTCATCTCATTATTAACTTTATATGCTAGTAATAATTAGAATAATTATTTTCTATCCATATACCCCTCCATTTGGGTAGAACGGGAGAAATGTTATTTTTAATAATAAATAATAATCTCTTTTTTTATATTTAAATAACCATACATTTTATTTTATTTAAATTTAGTTAAATAAATCTTTTATCTCCTTCAATTTTTTATTAATATCGTAAAATTAGTATACCAATTTGTAAAAATAATTTAGCTTTTGATAATTCATGACCATTATGAAATTAAATGTTTTATCCATGTTTTACATCTTATTTCAATAGTTATGATTATAAGAAATATACACCTGTTCAACAAGCTATTGGATATTTTACATCACTTTATATATTTTTTACTAGGAAGTAAAGGTATTTTTATCTCTTTAAATTTTTGTCTATGGGTGAAGGGCCTTTGGGAAAAGGGTTTAGCATTCTATTTAGGTTAAATGAAAATTAATTATAAATTAATTACATCAACCTATTAAATAAACAACGTAAATGTTAATTTTATTTTAAATAAAAACAGATTATACTAATAAAAAAAAAAGGGTAAGTTGAGGTTATGAGTAAGTGAATTATGAATAATAATAAAATTTTAATGTACTCTTTAGATAGCATATGAAACAAACCAATTAAATTTAAAAGAGACACATTAAAGATTCATTTTTTTTGAAACGAATATGCCGAAATTGGTAGCCGGGTCAAGCTTAGGTTTTGATGATTTAATTTTCATAAGAGTTCAAGTCTCTTTATTCGTAAAATTTTATTTTTCGATTAAAAGTCTTAAGTATATCTATCTTTTTTTTGTTTAAAATAATCTTTTATATATGCATTACCTTTATTATATAATGGCAGTTTTATATTTTATTTAAGGATTAGCATAAAAAGCATTATTAAATTATAATATTTTTGTTACCATGGTGTTTATTTTTATAATTATTGAATTAAAGGGTTATGTAAAGAAATAGTCAATGAAAATATAAATTCATAAAAATGGAGAGATAGAATTTAATATATATTTGAATAGCCTATAAAAACTCCATTTTAAAGTAAGTTATTTTATGTAAATATAATTGTTGAATTTTCAACTATTCAACATAATTTATACTCCCTAATTGGTAAAAAGTAAGTAGTCTGAGATCGTATCACAATCCCTTTTCTCATAATATAAACCAAAACTTAAAGTGAGCTATTATTGAAGCTATTTTAATTCTATTCATCTTACTACATCTTAAACTTATAAGATAAGATAGAGTATTCATTAAAAATTTTAACAGCTCGCGTATCAATGAAGTATTTAGCAGTGAGGAAGCAACCTACATACATCTTAATTTAGATTTATAAAATCGAGTACCGTTATCTAAACTAAATAAGAATAAATTTAATAAAATAAAATAAAATAAAATTTAATTAACATTAATTAAGTCAAGCGAAACATAAACCTGAGCATACGATAATATCTTATCCCTCGTCACCCATACTGTAACTCATATTTTTGTTTTTCAAATATGAAAAAAATTATATAATATACCCTCACTTAAGTATTATATTTTTTGTAAGTGTTATAAATAAAGAAATTTATAGTCCTTCAAAATATTGAACGCAAAAATAAAATTAATGTCTCCCCTCCTACCACCCCACCTTCCCAAATTGCCCAAAGTGGCTAAATAATTATTATGCCATTACATTGAATAACATCAGTTCATATTTATTAATAAAATAATACACCTAAAATAAAAATATACATTATAATGTATCTATAATTTTTTTAATTTAAGAATTTAATTATGAGTGATAATTGTCTATAAGAGACATTTTAATAATATAATATTTTAATGTGTCTTTAATATATAAAAATTAACTAGTTAATTTGGGTTGAATGTAAACATTTTTATAATGTCAAATTACTACTCATAAAAATATAAAAGTATATAAATATTGTTAAACAAACTCCCACTATAAATAGAAACATTATAATTCTTTGATAAACTTATTTTTAACAAATAAATCTCTGGTTTATAGGTTGAAAATAAATTCTAAAGGTAGATAATGTAATAAATAAAAATAATTATTTTTAAATTAAATATAATTAATTAAAAATAAAAAAGTAAAGATAAAAATCTCAAATAAATCTAATATAAATATAATAGTTATTGATAACTATATTAATATAAAATTGTATAAAATAATATATATATGATAATACTAAAAAAAAAAAAATTATAATATTTAATTAAACCAACATCTTTAGCTAAATTGGTAAAGCGTTTGCCTTCGAAGCAAATTATTATTGGTTCGATTCCAGTAAGATGTTTTTCTTTGTATTAATTTTGTAATATAAATATTTTAGTAATAAAAACACAAAAAGGATAATAGTTATAATAAAAAAAGTTTATCGAGAAACAGATAAAGTACAAAAAAATATATTATAAATTTTTTTTGTATAATATAAGAAAAATATTATTCGTCCATCAATTTACCATTAGCTAATTATACTGATTCAGATTTATTAATAAAAAACATAATTTTATTTTACAAAAAAAGGGGTTTAATTTAAATAAAAATTGTGTATTGGAAAGTGATTTTTGCGTCTTTGTTAATGGTGTAGACTTAATATAAAAAACCAAAATGTAAATTGAATTAAAATAATAACCCCTATTCCTGATAGACTAAATATAAGAAAATATCTTTGAAATTTTTTTCGTAAATTAATTCATGTAACTAACTTAGGATATCTTGATTCCAAGTCAAATTTTTCTATTAAATAATTACCATATAAAATAAAAACAAGGGTAATAAAACAATTGAAAAGAGCATAATTCAATAATAAAAAGCCAACAGCTATTTTACCTAATAAATCTAAAGCTTCGTAGTTTTCCATTGGTGAAGAAATAATTAAGTCCTCTTTTGATTCTTTTTTATTTGATTCTGATAAAGCTTTTTCTTGTTCCATTAATTCTTTATTTTTTGTGTGTTCATAAATGGTCATTGAATTGTCTAATAAAGTAGTGGTACCTATTGTAATAGCGAGAGCAGTTTTTAAATTTCTAGTGAAGTTATTTAAGATTCCTGCCATTTTGTATTTTTCTGTATTTAATTCTGAATTAATAATTTCCATTTCCTTAAAAATTAAATAAATGTGAATTATAATTAGAAAAATAATAGTTAAAATTTTTAAATATGTAAAAAAAGTTAAGTTCATCATAATAATTATTTTTTTTTTATTTTGTTGTGTGTTAATTTTCTCTATTGTGTACTATTAATTATTCCATTTGAATATTTTAAATAATAGTAAAGCAATGAATACTTGAAATGAATAAAATTGTCCCAAGTAACTTATGTCTACTTTTAAGGCAGAAAAATGCAGTTTATATATAAACTGTTTGTTACGGTTACGGTTACGATAACGGTTAACTAAATAAACTACCCTCCCCTTTTCAATAACCCAAACACTTTACCCCATACCCCTCCCTTTGGGAAAAGGGGAGGCAACTTGGAGGGAGGGGTATAGGTTATAGTAAATTATGTTTTCCATTGGAAAGGGGGTTAAATGTTATATTTTTAAATTATGGTTGGATTAAAAATTATTAATAAAATATAATAAATTATTACTTTTTTTGTTGTTTTTTTTTTTTGCACTTATTTGGATATATATATTTTTATATTAAACATCTCTGTTATGTTAAAGTATACACTCTAAAGTCCCTAGTTTACACTAAATTAAAAAGTTAACAGTCTAATTTCTAAATTCATCAAATATAAAGATAGATAGAGTTAACCTGTTTCCAAATTATATACTATATTTTAAATATAAATAAATATATATTAACATTTACATTAACATTAACATTAACATTAATATTATAATTATTTTTATTTTTATTCTAATTGTTCTTTAAATGATCATTATTAATATTATTCTTATTGTTATGGGTTATGGTTATAATTATTGTTTGAGTTCAAAATTGTTTTTTTTTTCTTTTTACACAACTAGATTAATTGATATTGTATTAATTATCAACCTTTTCCATTAGTAGCATAATCTACAGCATCTTTAATTTCTTTATCTATATATTTTTGTTGATCTGTACTTGCATTTTTAAATTTTAATAATGAATTACGTATTTCATTATAATCATCCTCAGCTAAACCACCTGAACCTCTAATATTTTTAAGGTGATTTAATGCATCATCACTAAATTTAATATCTCTGTTTGCATTATTTAATTCAGATCACTTTTTATATACAAAATCCTCTGGTTTTAATTCCCGATGTACTGGTAATGGTAATATATTTTTAAGAACTGCAACTAATATTGGAGTAAATAATGGTTATCTACCAGCAGCTTTTAAAACCTCATCACTTCCTATCATTAAACCTAAAGTAAACCCTATAGTCTGACCTACATCACATGCACCCTTAAGACATACTAGTGCTTTAGTAGCTAATGTAGCAAATTTATCTAAAGGAGAGTTTCTAGTTTCTAGTTTCTAAATCACCACTCTTAAGTAAATAAAAAATATGTTTAATTCGGTAGAATGTAAGTATAAAATGATAAATTAAAAAAAGTAAAGCTATCAAAAATGCTATAACCTTAATAGTTAACGATACATTAATAAAATCTTTACCTAATAATGTTAAATAACTTAAACCACCTAATACTCTAAATATTCTTACGAAAGGATGGTTATTAAAAATTAATCATCTATCTGGCAATGTTGGTGTATTTCAACCCTCTTTGACACTCCTATTATAAAACGTTTAAATACACTTTTTTGTGTATTTTGATCTTTTTTTGAATTCATTATTAATTTTTTTTGTTGTTAGTGTTAATTTTCTCTTGTGTGTACTATTAATTATTCCATATTAATTTTTTAAATAATAGTAAATCGATGAATACTTGAAATGAATAAAATTGTCCCAAGTAATTTATTCCTACTTTTAATGAAGCAAAAGGGTAGTTTATAGATAATCTTATCTTTGTTATGTGTAAAAAAACTACCCTACCCTTTTCAAAAAGGGAGGGGTATGGGTGAACATTAAATAAGGTTTTCCATTGGAAATGGGGTTAAATGTTATATTTTTTAAATAATGGTTGGATTAAATTTTATTAATAAGCTATAATAAAATTATTACTTTTTTGGTGTTGTTTTTTTTTACTAATGTATAACTATAATAAAATTAGAACAGAAAAATTTAAATTAAAACAGCTATTATTATTAGATTAACATAAAGAAATATTTCTCTATAATACATATCTTTAAAGTATTTAGCAATCTCATTTCTTTGACTTAATTCTTCAAATTCTTTTAACCAGTTGATAATAAATTCCGGATAAAATTCAGATATTTTAGTTTCTTGTTGACTAAATTTAGAAATTAAATATATATTTAATAATTGATAAAGAATTATTAGTGAACATAAAATATAACAATATAATTTTATATAAATTACATTGTTAAGAAAATCTAAAATAATAGTTATTATAAAACCGAATAATAAACTTAACCAAAAAGGTATTTTTTTTTTTATATTATTACATAATACAAAAAAAACTACTTGAACTATTTAAAATTTTAGTTTTATTATTTTCGGTTAATAAATCTGAATCAGTAGAATTAGCTAAATTTATATTTTTAATTGCATCTATCAATTACTGACATAAATATTGTATTAACATAACAATTGTACTATTTAAATTATTCATGTATTCAAATTATAATATTTTAAATTATATATCAATATAGAAAAAAAGAAAATAAAGTATAAATTTTTATTATTTAAATTATTTTAACTAAAAACTAAAATTATAAATTCGAATAACATATTTTAACTAAACAGATAAATGCACTCCCTCTCCTAATCCTAATCCTAATCCTAAATATAAAATAAATATAAACAAAAAATAAAAATAAAGATAAAAATACACATAATCCTTTGTCCATTTTATGTTTATCTAACCTTTCCCAAAGACAAATAAATTGGAGGTTATTTTAATTATATATTAATATACCCTTTGTTGATATATGATAAAGGGGTAAACACATTTGTGTTAATTAATGATTATGTTATAGTAGAAAGTAAATAAGATGTGTAAAGGGGTTAATGTTTAAATAGTTTAATTAATTGTAACATTTAAACTATAAATTAATGTAAATCAATTGCATCTTTTATATAGCTTAATAATAATAAAGTAAATACATAAGCTTGTATAAAGGAAACAGCTAATTCTAGTCCAATAATTGCTAAAAATAAAGCAAAAGGTATTAAAGTTATTATAGCTATTAGTATACCACCTGTAAACATTTGATATAAGAAAGTTGATAGTATTTTAAGTAGTGTATGACCAGCTGTAATATTACTAAAAAGTCGAATACCTAGTGAGAAAGCTCTAGCAATGTAACTTATTAATTCGATTAAAACTAATAATGGAACTAAAGCTAAAGGAGTACCAGTTGGTATAAAGAATGAGAAGAAATGAATTTTATGTATTGATAATCCTAATATTGTAACCCCAATAACAATAGTAAATGATAAACCGATAGAAACTATTAAAGAAGAAGTTATAGCATAAGAATAAGGAACATTACCAATTAAATTAGCTACTAAAATAAAGCAAAATATTGAATAAATAAAAGGTAAATAAATTTCTTTACCTAATTGTTCTCTTACCATTGAATTTATACTAGCAAATATACTTTCTAATAATAAAGATCATTTTGAAGGTAATAATTTTATATCATTATTAGCAGAATAATGTAAACCAATAATTATAAATCCAATTAATAAAGAATATAAAGATAAATTAGTTAAAGTAATGTTTATATGACCTAATAATGGGATATTAAAACCTAATAAAGAAGTTATTTCAAATTGTTCTAACGGTGAATTAATAAATGAATTAGATTGGTTAATATAGTTATACATATTAAAATTATTTGTTTGTGTGTTAATTTTCTCTATTGTGTACTATTAATTATTCCATCTGAATCTTTTAAAAAACAGTAAATCGTTGAATACTTGAAATGAATAAAATTGTCCCAAGTAACTTATATCTACTTTTAAGGCATAAAATGTAGTTTATAGATAAACTTGTTTGTTACGGTTAACTAAATAAAATACCCTCTTTGGTTTACATCAATTAAGGTTTTCCATTGGAAAAGGGGTTAAATATTATATATTTTAAATTATGGTTGGATTAAATTTTATTTTTTATTAATAAGCTATAATAAATTATTACTTTTGTGTTGTTTTTTTTTTTAACTAATGTATAACTATAATAAAATTAGAATTGAAAAATTTAAATTAAAACAGCTATTATTATTAGAATAAAATAAAGATATATTTCTCTATAATACATATCTTTAAAGTATTTAGCAATCTCTTTACTTTTACCTATTTCTTCAAATTCTTTTAACCAATTTATAATAAATTCAGGATAAAATTCAAATATTTTAGTTTCTGGTTGACTAAATTTATATATTAAATATATATTTAATAATTGATAAAGAATTACTAGTGAACATGAAATATAACAATATAATTTAAAATAAACTACATTGTTAAAAATATCTAAAATACTATTAACCCCTAGTAATTTTAATACTAATATAATTAATAATATTAATCTGAATGATAATTTTAACCAATGAGGTATTATTTTTATAATTTTATTAAATAATAAAAATAAACTACTTGAACTATTTAAAACTTCAGAATTATTATTATTATTTTCGGTTAATAAATCTGAATCAGTAGAATTAGCTAATGGTAAATTAATTGAAAAAACGTCCTTAAATGCAATTGAGCCTAGTTTAAAAGCACCAATAACAATAGGAGCTCCTAAAATAGAAAATAGAGCTAATTGTCTTTTTCTAGAGGCATCTTCTATTAATTTTTGATAGTGAGTAATATTAACAGGATATGGTCTGTTATGTACAATTTTAATATAACTCTTCAAAATTAAACCATAAGTAAGTAAATGCGAAGCTGCAGGTAGAACATTTATAATTAATTGGCTTTTGTTTAATATAACTGGTAATTTTAAATCTTTTAAGTAAACAATAGCATTATTTAAAGTAACTTCACCAATTTCACCTAAAGGTTTAGAATTGTCAAAATTAATATTCGAAAGAACTGGATTATCAGAAGAAGAAGGAGAAGAAACATTACTAGCATCATGATTTATTTTGTCATTTAATGAATTTAAAAAATCCTTATCATTTAAATATTTATTGCTTATATAATTAAATAAATCTAAAACACTAATATCTTTACCCTCAATAAAAGGATTAATTAGTTCACTTAGTTTCACATCTGAAAGAAGTGAAACATCCGCACCATATCTTGTTTCTAAATAACGAGAGATTAATTTAATACCTTCAAATAATCTAATAGATTTATTATAATCTATTGGTCTTCCTTCTTCATCACATAACCAAGGAAAGGATTCAGAAAATGAATTTGAATTATCATTAGGTAATACTTCTTCTGTTTTAGGATTAGATCTTAAATGAATAACAGCCAAATCATTATTAACTTCATTCTCAGGTGCCAATGCTTCATTTATATTTTTATTGATTTTGACTCTTTCAACAGTTACATTAGAATAAAAAACTCCACTGGTATGAATAAAGTTAACACCAAATAAATTGTTTTTAGTTATAATTTTTTTATAACATATTTTGTAATTAGACATCATAATAATAAAAAATTTTTTGTTTGTTTAATATGCTCTTGTGTGTACTATTATTTATTTATATGAATGTTTTAAATAATAGTAAATCGATGAATACTTGAAATGAATAAAATTGTCCCAAGTAACTTATTCCTACTTTTAATAAATCAAATGTAGTTTATAGATAAACTGTTTGTTACGGTTACGGTTAGCTAAATTAACTACCCTACCCTTTTTTTTAAGTGAGGGTATGGGTGAACATTAAATAAGGTTTTCCATTGGAAAGGGGGTTAAATATTATATATTTTAAAATTTTTGGTTATTTTTTTTATATATTTTTTTTTATTATTATTGTTGGTATAAAAAGAACAATTAACAAAGAACAAAAAGTATATAACTTACTTTTTTGTTTTCAACTAAAAATACAAAATACAACGATCTTATTTTAATTTATATAATCTATAGTATATAATCAATAGAGCGATCTAAAATAAATATAATAATTTAATGTGGATTAAATATATATTATTATTTTATTTTTTATCTTATTTTTGGTTTTATTTATCAATAAATTTATTACTTTTTTTTAGTAAATCATCATTATTATTGTTTAAGCCATATTCTGAGGTACTTTGAGCTTCTTTCATAGCTTCTAATTCTTCTTTTAATTCATAATCAAAAGCAGTATCAGGTGTGTATGGTAATACACTAGAATAATAAGATGTACTAGAATTGTTTAATAGAAAAGGTCTATATCTAACAAAAGAATGTTGATTTAATTGTAAATTTCTTTGATCATTCATTATAGTGTTTAAGTTTGTATTAAGAAAATTATCAACATCCATCTTATTACCAGTTGTATTTTTTAAAATAGCTCCAATAAAATAATCTATTAAAAATTGATTAATTTGTAGTCCTTTTGATTTCATCATATTACTAATATATTTTATCTGATCTTGAACTGTTATACTTATAAAATTAATTTTATGATCAGATCATAATTTATTTTCATTATTGGTAGATTCTGATTCAGAATTAGATTCAGATTCACTTCCCCCAATAGCAATACCAAGACCCTCCCCTCCCTTTGACCCAAGGGGCCCTGTGGTAGGTTCTTGGAGAAGAGGAGTAATATTATTATCTTCATTTAATAAAGATAATGGAAGTACAGAAAACATATATATAATGAAAGGATTTAATCTTATAATTATTCATATAAATATTAATAGAATAAAAATTAAAATAAATAAATTTACTTCTTCTAATTCTAATCCAAAGTTTAAATTGTTAAATTTTATAATGTTAAATTGTAAATGTAAGTATAAATTGAAGTTTAACCAAATATAATTGAGTATAGGTAAAATAAATGGTCAAACATATGTAAATAAAAAAAGTAAAATTGAAAAATAACATAAAATACCTAATATTAAATATTTTAATTTATAATAATTTGAAATAAAATTAAATATTATAGTAGATAATCTACTAAAAAATTGATTTGTTAATAATAGATTATTACTATTGTTATTATTAGTATTATTACTAATTATATTCTTATTATTAGTATTATATGTAAATAATTTTAATAAATAGTTAATAATTTTATTTAAATTATGAATAAATGTTATAATAATTATATTTATAATTGTTTTAATTATTAATTTAATAAATATTTTTATTTTAAATTTTATTTTTATTAATATATATGAAATTAAAATTGTATAATTAAATAAGTTACTCAAATTTAAACTCAAATGAATATATTCATCAAAATATAAATATAATTTACTTAATAAAGTTATAAAGGGTGCTATTATTTCAATATTTAATTTATAAATATAATAGCTTAAACTTGATAGAGGTAATTGAGTTATAATTAATTCTAATCAGTCTATTATATTCATCAAATATAAATACATATATATTAAAACTATATTATGATATTCTAAATATAAATCTATTCATTTATATTGAATAATAGATAATATGTTAGTTAAATCAAAAAATGTTAAATCATATAAGTCAAATTTATAAAAAATGGTTTTAAAATAAAATAGTATATAGAATGGTTTTAAAAATAAAGCTCACATAATTACTTCTATTGTAGATTTACATATATATAATTGATTAATAATATTGGATAATAAATTATAAAGAATCAGTATATAATTTAAAAACCATAATTTAAAAAGAATTAATATATTTTTTATTAGGATGAAATTATCGTAAATATTATAATTGTTTAGATAGTCTATGTCTATAAAATAGACAATATAAATTAATAAGTTGCCTAATAATACCCCTAACCCATTTGACCAATTTAATAACTTATACACAGTTAACAAAGTTGACAAAAACAAATTTGAAAGTAAAATACTATTAGCGTATATTGAAATTGAAAAATAAGCGTATAGTAAATAATTTCCTCAATAACCAAACCAAAATATATTTCATACCTTAAAATCATCCTTCCCCTCCCCACTTTAGATCTTCTAAACCCATACCCTCCCCTCCCTTCCCTCCCCTTTGGGGTATGGGTAAGGAGGAAGGGGTAAGGGAATGAATAAGTTGCTCTGTAAATAAGTCAACTTGAAAATTGAGGTAACATATATCATAAAGAGCATAAAAATTGAAATAAGTTGGTAGACAAAGTGATAAAAGGCAATAACAGTAATTCATATATTATTTAATTTAAATACTTTATAAATATCGTAAATTTTATTATATATGAGTAGATTAACACTATAAATAGTGAAAAGTAATTAAGATAATTAGAATTATAATTTTAGGTTGTTTCATATTTTATTCTTTTATTTTTAATATTTAAAAAGGAGGTAAAAACCATTTTTATTTTATGTCTTATAAAGACTTAAACTAATAGATATTATATAAATGAATTATATATTATATTCCAAATCGAACCTTAACAATTTAACAGATAAAGTATAAAATATGTTTAATTTAAGAATACATTCTATTAGCTAAAACTACATTATTTTTATAAAGATGTTTAAAATATAATGTTTAAATATAGTTTTAATTTATAGTTAAATATAAGGAATAGTATTCTTATATAGTATTAGATTTAGATATAAAATAGCTAAAAAAAAAAGTGTGTACTAACTTTAAATTATTTAAATAAAAGTTAGTAATAATATGAATTAATAACTTTAATTAAATAATTTTTTTTTATATAGCTATTTACGAGTAACCAGATTCGAACTGATGATATCTACTTGGAAGGAAGAGGTTATACCAATTTAACTATACTCGTTATATTATTTTTTATTACTCTTTTAATTAATTTACATTAACAAATACAAACACAAATACCCTTTTTTATTTTATAATACAATACTATTAATATTAATCAAGTGTTAAAAAAACAAAAATAAGTTTATACTTATATTTATTATTATACTAATTGTATGTATTTAATTAAAATAAAAAATAAATCTAATAAAAAATGTAAAACAAATAATTTATTAAATTAAAGTTGTGGATATCAATCCTGTTATATTGATTGTAATTAAATAAAATAATACTATATTTTTTTACTTTATTACCAAATTATACTCTTTAAGATATAAATAAATTAAATAGTATTATTAATACTAACTATAACTAATTATATTAAAAATAAATGTGCGTATTTAAATAATAGTAAAATATTTTTTTATTTAAACGTAAACATTTTGTATAATTATAAAATAATAATAATACAATAAAAAAAAAAGTGTACATTTTGTTATATTAAGTAATCAATAAAAATGAATTTAAGATATTTATATTTGTATTTTTATTTGTTAATGGTAAAAATATAAAAAAATAACAATGAATAATATATAAATCTATCTATTATAATAAACAAAAATGTAAATTAAGTCCTATTACAATTCCTATTCCTATTCCTATTCCTAATCCTATTCCTATTCATATTCATATTCATATTCATATTCATATTCCTATTCATTTGGTAAATAATACATTGGTATTTTGAGAATAATAATCCATTGGCTCGTTAGTTAATTAAATCTAAAAATATTAAAAAAGGGGGTTAAATTTTTAATAATGATATAATTATGTTATGATTAGAAATATATAAAATTATAATATATAAAAAATTTTTTGATATTTCTAATTATTTGTTTTAAATATGTAATAGATTGATTATGTTAAATATCTATATTTTTTTAATATTGTAATTAACTTTATTTACTTTAATATTATTTAATTAATAGTATAAATTTAGAACTTTATATTCACGTTTAGTTAAATATTAATATATATTTTATTTAACTTTGATTTATTTTAGTTTATTTATTTCTATTTTAATTTATTTTAAAATTATTTTATTTGTAACGTAAAAGATTTAAATAAAAATATTATTCACTTAATATAATTAAGAAGTAATAGAATTTTGATATAAAACAAATATTGATGAAGCAATATATATTATGATTAATCGAATTTCAAATAATAAAGATGAATTTATTAACATAGGAGCAAATACTATAAATATTAAACATAAAGTATTAAATATTATATATGTTGAATATGTACTTATTACTCTATTATCTGATCTAGATATACTTAAAGCTGTTTTATTTAAAGCTGTTGATAATCCGTAAGGTCCTACTAATTCAATAACACCTCTATCTAATACTTTAGAAATAGTATAACCTATTTTTAAACCTAACGCAATAATATAATGATTATAGATTACATCAAAGAAATATTTACCATTTAAAAATGTATATATTTGACGTCCTATTTTTGTATTAGTAAGTTCAATAATAAATTCCGGATTTAAATGATATATATATAGAGCAAATGTAGCTCCCAATAATGATAATAGAGCAGGTAATAATTTAATTAATATAGGTAAAGAAAACTCTGCTTCTACAATTGATATATTATTGGGACTTATATATAATGAATTACCAAAAAAATCTGTTCCTACTCCTACAAATAAATCTGAGAATATATAACCAAAGAATATACTAAATATAGCTAATATACATAGTGGTATTATAACTAATATATTTGCTTCATGAGTATTAGAATATACAGATTTTATATTATTAGGTACAGTTAAGAATACTAAACTTATTAATCTAAAACTATAAAAAGCTGTTAGACCTGCTGTTATACTTCCTAGTATATATGCATAAGTACCACTAAAACTGTATGCACCATAAGCTAGTTCTAAAATTAAATCTTTGCTGTAGAATCCTGTTAATCATGGTGTTGCTAATAATGATAATGATCCAATCAATATTATTGTATAAGTAAATGGTAAGAATTTAATTAAACCTCCCATTTTTCTTATATCCTGTTGATCAGATAAACTGTGTATTACACCACCTGCGGCAAGGAATAATAAAGCTTTAAAAAAACTATGACCTAAAGTATGCATTAAAGCTACATTGTATTGACTAAGACCTATTGCTAATACCATATCAATTTTTAATTCTTTACTTATGTAAAGTTTGGACTATTTCATCTTAAAAAAAAAATTATTTTAAAGTTTAATGTATAGTCTCTAAAGTTTTATAATATATTTTTTTTTTACTTGCTAATAATTCATTATTTATTTATTTTAAATTATTTTAATATTTTTAACTTAAAATTAAGTAATTAAAATTTTTAGGAATTTTTAGGCATATAATTAAATTTTACTAAGTCATATGGTTTTATTTATTTATTATTATTAAATTTTTTTAATAGATGTTCACATCATTTTTATAATTTACATTTTTTTTAAGAACAGAGATAAAGAATAGTACAGTTAAATATAAATAATTTGTTTTTATCTAAACAATATTTTATATAATTAGAATATTGTTTTTAATATTTATTGCCATTATTCGCATACCAGCAAATTCTATTAAATATTTACCAGTTTCTTTATAATAATTATATTCAACTAACAGTTTCTAAAATATATACCTGGTACTTTATTATATTTTTATTAATTTTCTACTATAATAAGATAAAATATAAATATTTATCTTTAAATTTTAATTGTATATTTTTTAGCTAAAATGTTTTTTCTTAAAGAAGTGTAATGATGTTTTAAACCGTTTAATTTATATGGGTAAAAGTTAAAACATAACTATATAAAATTTTAAATGTACTATTTTTTTATTTCAATATAAAAGATAAACATAATTATAATAACAAATAATAGTTGAAAATAACCTAGTTGAGATATTGTTGACATAGCTATTATTCTTTTTAAGTCATTACTTACTAATCCTACAGTTGCACCAAAGAATGCAGTAGAAGCACCAATTAAAGTAATAACTAATAAAGCGGTTGGACTAAATTCTAATATAGGTGAAGATCTTAATAGTAAATATATACCTGCTGTAACTAGAGTA
>Ga0209010_1000157_pt1 | contig 25612 bp, 23 predicted proteins | sample BlaSpr_A8_OM1_O3_FD_187985 | JGI IMG/M metagenome (GOLD analysis project Ga0209010, IMG submission 187985) | Forest soil microbial communities from Thunder Bay, Ontario, Canada - Black Spruce, Ontario site 2_A8_OM1_O3 (SPAdes) (version 2) | ecosystem: Environmental > Terrestrial > Soil > Boreal...
GCTCATCAACACTAAGCTCATCAACGCCAAGCTCATCGACACCGGTCTCGTCAAGATTGGTGAAATTGTTTCTTTCATGAATTGTCCCTTTGGGCAGTCGTAGAACTAAGAGAAGAAAACTTCAGATGGCTGACTTAGTTCAGAAGACCTGAAAGAGAGAGCGGAAGTGCTCGTCTCCAGGATCATGATTGCTTAGGCGAAAAGAATTGCTGATCTGAATTGCTCACTTCCAAATGCTCTGCCGAATAGCTGACGTGGTTACCTGCAAGGGCTTGCGGAATGTGAGCAATCCTGCACAGAATCGTGCGCCTTCGTGCAGTTATGGTTAATTGTGATCAGGAGTGGGCGAGAGTGAATGACTGGAATACGTCCGGCGTCCCGTTGGGCCAGAGGCTGCGCAGGAGCTTCGCTCGTGTCGCTGATTCGTTCAAGAAATTTCTTGAGGCAGTGAATCCGCCGCGTCAAGAATGCGGACTACAGAGAATGTGTCCATTCTGCGGGCGCATCACTCCGCGAGCAAAACGATCCTGTCTGGAGTGTGGCAAATCGTTTCGCGGCGACCAACTTAAGCCAAACAATGCAACGCAAGAATGAATGAAGGAGAAAAAATGCTTTGGACAATTTTCGTTGTATTGCTGTTGTTGTGGGTCCTCGGTTTCAGCCTTCACATTGCGGGCGGCCTCATTCATCTGCTGCTGGTTTTTGCGACAGTCGTGCTTGTGCTTAATCTGTTCGGTGGTCGCCGTGCAGTGTAGATCCTGCACTTAGAGGAGACCCCGGACGACCCCGCCGAATCTGCCGGCGGGTGCTCTATTTATGTTGGAAGATCGCGCGCAGGCCTCGGCCCGTAGCCGTTGTCAAGCTGCGCAACGCCGCCACTCCTGAATTCTCAGGGCACGAAACCTTTGCCGCGGCTAGTTGCCGGGCGAGATGCGTCTTGGCCGAGGGATGGCCCGTAGTAAACGTGCACTGATCTTTTGGCTTCGCTCTGCACATGGGGCAGCGCACGGACAAGATGTGCCGCAATGTCAGGGTCTCGGGGTTCACTGGAATAGCATTTAACATCGATGTTTCCGGTAGACGGACAATTCCGCTCTGTATGGATCTCATCGGCAAGAAAACTAAAATGGTGAGGAGAACGTTCCGCATGGGCCGGGCCGAACCGGCTAGGCGAATTTCTCCAGAGAAATGATCCGACTTACGGGGATGTCCAGCGTAGTTTCGCTGGAGCCTGGCGCAATGCCTGATCGAAGCGTCGCCGTCCCTTGAACTTCCTTGATGAATATATAAAACCCGTCTCTGCCAATAACCTTAACGTGATCTCCCTGCTTCATAAGCAATCTCCCATACTCTGTTACGCGCGGAAGCGAAAAGGCGAAGTTCACCGCGGTCGCGGATTCACAGACTCATTTCCTGAACGAAGTTCACAGCGCAGTTTCATCATAGGCTCTCTCGCGTTCGGTTGTTTGGTCGTTGGGTGTGCAACCTTAGAGCGGAAAATCATAAACATCCCGCAAACTTGCAGATTCAAACTCGGGAAGAGATCCCGAAAGGGCCCAATCAGAATTGGATAGTTCCATTACGAATGTTTCTCCACACCCCTGGCGAAAAAGGCGCATCCTTGTCGCCAGTAGCCAATTGAGCGGGATCGGCAGGAGAAGGATTGGTTCCGGTTTGTGAACTCAGCGAGCGACGGAGGTGCAACGGAATGCGGGGCCTGGCCTTTACAGCATGATTCTGGGCCGGCCTCGCACTCAGCACGAAGTGGACGGTCGCCAGCAGGAAGTGCGGCCCGTCCGACTTGCTCACGAGCGCATCGACAGACTTCAACGCGCCGTCCGGCAATTCCAGGTTATCGGTTAACATGACGATGGGGATCATGGGTCGGACTTGCTTGATTTCCTTTGCGACTACCGCGCCATCCAAAAGGCCCAGTTGGTATTCGAGGACAATCGCATCCACTGGCCGCTGCATGAAGAGTCTCAGACCTTCATGACCGGTTGTCGCGGTCACCAGTTCGTATCCGCTTTGTTGCAATAAACTTAGTTGATCGGGTTCCCGGTGTATGCAGAGCAGAGTCCCGTTCGGAGCCATGACCGTCTCTTATACAGAGGAGTCTTCCGCGAATCTGTTCAAAATTGCTCAAGCTTTCGCACCTTAAGAAGTCGATGACTGTTGAGGATTCTTCGTTGGCAGATCGAGCAATATTGACCAGATATGCCGATCACCGGAGCCTAGGATCCGAAACTAGAGATCATCAACGCTCCGAAGGCCAAATGAAAAAACAATATCTACACCTGTCTGCTTATCCTTGTGATGTATGCGCGGGCCCGGTAATCGCGGGATCCTTTTCAGTCCGCGAAAACGAAATATCGAAAGCGACTGAGATCACGCAAGCTGGAGCAATCTGCCTGTCATGCGGTCACAGGCAGGCGTGCGCGACTGGGCCAGCCCGTGCGCGGCATTTGTCGCCGGTTGAGTGGGAGGCTGGTGGCGCTATTGCGGCGGGCGATCGCCCCGCGTTCCTAAAAGCGCTCAGTCATGCAGAACTACGTTGAGCAGCGAGCTGTGGACTTGCAAAGCTCCCTCGGTGCCGCCGGCATAGTGAATGAATCCGAGCTTCCTGAATCGGTTCATAAAAAAACTGACACGCGACCGAGTGGTGCCGACCATTTCGGCCAGGGTTTCCTGGCTGATTTTCGGCACTACGGTTTCCGGGATGCCTTCCTTGCCAAAATGAGCGAGCAATAGAAGCACCCGGGCCAGCCTCTTTTCGCTGGAATTGAAGAGTTGGTCGACCAGATCTTCTTCGTAGCGGATATTGCGGGCCAGCAGGTACTTTACAAATAACTCAGAAAACATGGGCTCGCGGTGGAGCGCATCCATCATCGCCTTCTTATCCACGCGCAGAATCTCGCAATCCGTCATCGCCGCCGCGGAACCCATTCGCAGAAGCTGACCAGCCAGTGAGCCTTCGCCGAAGAAATTCTTTTCGCTCACAATGCCAATCGTTGCTTCCTTGCCGATCTGCGAGACGACCGTTAGCCGCACTTTGCCTTCTTGCACGTAGAACACAGCGTCGGCGTTGTCCCCTTGAGCGAATATGATTTGCTTTTTGGGGACAGAGATGATTTTCCGGCCATCGCCAATCGTGGCAAGAAAGACGTTGGGGTCGAACCCTTGATCTTTCCTGGCCCCGGCAGCCAGTTTCATAGAGGGGATTATACGCGCAGGGGTAGGCGGCCGGTGGCTCGAGTGGAGCACCGGGGCTATCTTTACAGCGGATTTTTGCCTGCCAGCCATATTTTGCCCGCAGCTATGGGCTTTTACATTTCCGCAGCCGCTAAGCGCCTGTCCCGATGGGGTTCGGTGCGCGGCAGACCGGTACTGAGTTCGCACTTCTCGCCGGGCTTTGCTCCACAGGTCGGGCAACGGACCTCCAGAGCCTTTTCGCGCTTGAGTTTCATGGCTACACAATGCACCATTGCTGGCTAACAAGATGGTCAATTGTGACCAGTTTGGCAAGCCTGTTTGGGTGACTATCTAATGAGGAGCAGCTTTCTTCGGATATTCGCGTTCCCGCAGTCCGGAAGCGAATTCTTGCGCTGGGTTCTCTCTAAGGATAAATGTCACTTCCGATCACAGTCTTGCCGAAGTCAGGTCTGGAAGTCGTCGCCCCGCGTCCTTTAGTTCGGGACACAGCGTCGCTGGCCCGTGCAAGGTTGCACGTTAAGCCTTCCTTGCCCAGTCGAATCGCGGTGATCGGAAATTATCTTCCGCGCCAGTGCGGAATCGCCACGTTCACTACGGACCTGTGCAATGCCATCTCCGCGGAATACGGAGCGATCAGCCTGCTGGCTCTGCCGGTGAATGACACGGGGCAAGGATATGACTATCCCGAGCGGGTGAGATGGTCACTGGCCCAAGACGACGTGAGTTCGTATCAGCAAGCAGCCGAATTCTTGAACTTCAACAACATCGACATGGTCTGCCTTCAACACGAGTATGGGATCTTCGGCGGTCCCGCCGGAAGCCATATTCTTCATTTGCTGCGCGGGTTGAAGATGCCTGTTGTAACCACGCTCCACACAGTTCTTCGTGAGCCCAATCCTGACCAAAAGCTGGTGATGGAAGAGATCGCAGAACTCTCCGATCGCCTCATCGTCATGAGCCAGCTTTCATCCCAATTCCTGCAAGAAATCTTTAAGGTGCCGTGCGCCAAAATCGACATGGTCCCCCACGGCGTTCCGGATCTGCCATTCCTTGATCCCAATTTCTTTAAAGACCGATTCGATGTGGAAGGCAAAGCGGTGCTACTGACCTTTGGTCTGCTTTCGCCGAACAAGGGAATTGAAAATGTAATTAAGGCGCTGCCGCAGATTTTGGCGAAGCATAAGAACGTCGCCTACGTAGTCGCCGGCGCAACTCACCCTCACATTCTGCGTCGCGAGGGAGATCGTTATCGAGAATATTTGCAGACGTTAGCGAAGGAAGTGGGAGTGGAATCGCGCGTCATCTTCCACAATCACTTCGTCAGCCCCGAAGAGATGGTCCAGTTTATAGGCGCCGCCGATATTTACATCACTCCTTATCGCCACGAAGCGCAGGTCGTTTCTGGCACGCTGGCGTATGCGGTGGGCGCAGGCAAGGCGATTATCTCGACTCCCTATTGGCACGCGATCGAGTTGCTGGACGATCGCAGGGGGGCGCTGGTTCCATTCGACAATCCCGGCGCCATCGCACAAAAGACGATCGAACTCTTGGACACCCCCGCGATACGTCACGCCATGCGCAAGCGCGCTTATCTCTTCGGGCGCGAGATGGTCTGGAAAAGAGTAGCGCAACGTTACATGGAAAGTTTCGCGCAGGTTCGAAGTGACCGAATGGAAAATCCACGAGTCCAGTTCGCGGCCCGCACGCCTGCGAAAGCGTTGAATCAGTTGCCCACCTTGAAACTCGACCACTTCAATGCGCTCACCGATGACACGGGAATGCTTCAGCATGCGATCTTTACGATCCCCAATCGCGCCGAGGGATACACTACCGACGATAACGCGCGCGCGCTCATTTTTGCGGTACAGCTGGAACAATTTGACCGAGCACAATCAGGAAACGATGACTTAACGAATCCTGGCTCGCCCTCCCGTTACCTGGCGTTTCTGGAACATGCTTTCAATGCAAAGAAGAGCCGGTTCAGAAACTTTCTCGGTTACGACCGCCGATGGAAAGAGGAACAGGGATCGGAAGATTCTCACGGGCGCGCATTGTGGGCGCTTGGCACCGTGTTGGGGCGATCCCAAAATCATGGATTGCGGGGCGCTGCGGGACACTTGTTCGAGTTGGCCTTGCCGGCTGTCGTCGAGTTCTACAGTCCTCGCGCCTGCGCCTACAGTTTGCTCGGAATTCAGGAATATCTGCATTCGTATCCCGGGGATCGTGATGCCCAGCGAATTCGGTTCACATTAGCCCACAGGTTACTCGATATGTACCAATCGATCCGCCGCCATGACTGGAAATGGTTTGAGAATGTCGTGGCCTATGGGAACGCAAGATTACCCCAAGCGTTGCTGTTAGTCGGCTCAGCCTGCGCCGACGATCGGATCGTTTCTGCCGGCCTCGAAGCTCTGGACTGGCTGCTGGAAACGCAGCGTTGCGGAACCAACGGCCATTTCGTACCCATCGGGTCGCAAGGTTTCTATCACCAGGGCGGTGAGAAGGCGCGCTTCGATCAGCAGCCGATTGAGGCCGCGGGAGCGGTTTCCGCGTGTCTTGAAGCCTACCGCGTAACTGGCGACGCTCGCTGGCGCGACGAAGCCTGGTCCGCTTTCAACTGGTTTCTGGGCGCGAACGATTTGCAAATCGCGCTTTACGATTCCGTTACCGGCGGCTGCCGCGACGGACTGCATCCCGAGCGCGTCAACGAAAACCAGGGCGCGGAATCGACGCTCTCGTTCTTAATGGCGCTCCTTGAAATGAAATCGCTGGAAATGAAATCGCCGAAAATGAAGTCGCTACAAAGCTCCGAACAAAAGTGAAATTCCCTTATGACTATTTCCGCGCAGAAAACTATAAGTATGACCAGTAATACGGTCGCCCCGCTCCTGCTTCGTCATCCTGCAAACCCCATTTTATCCAGCAAAGACTGGCCATACGCCATTAATAGTGTGTTCAATGCGGGAGCGACCCTGCTCGCGGACGGCACGACGCTGTTGCTCTGCCGCGTGGAAGACCGGCGCGGGCTGTCGCATCTCTGCGCTGCCCGTTCGCAAAACGGCGTGGATGGATGGCAAATCGATCAGGAACCGACTTTGATGCCTAGCCCGCAGGATTATCCCGAGGAACTCTGGGGGATTGAGGATCCTCGCATCACTTTCGTGCCCGAACTGCAACAGTATGTCGTCACTTATACTTCCTACTCGCGCGGCGGTCCCGGCGTATCGCTGGCTCTGACCAAAGACTTCCGCACCTTCGAGCGTTACGGCGTAATTATGCCGCCCGATGACAAAGACTCCGCGCTTCTGCCTCGGAGAATCAATGGATACTGGGCATTGATTCACCGCCCTGCGACGAATCTCGGAGCCCACATGTGGATTTCCTATTCTCCCGATCTTCACTATTGGGGCCGGCACAGGCTCATGCTGGAAGCGCGGCGTGGCGCGTGGTGGGATGCTAATAAGATTGGTTTGTCGCCGCCGCCCATAGAGACTTCCCGAGGTTGGCTCGTGCTCTACCACGGGGTTAGGCACACGCCCTCCGGATGTCTCTATCGCTTGGGATTGGCCCTGTTCGAGTTGGAGAATCCGGAAAAGTGCCTGCTGCGCGGAGACCCCTGGATCTTCGGCCCGGAGGCGGAATACGAGCGCCACGGCGACGTCGATGATGTTGTCTTTCCGTGCGGCTACACGATGGGCGCAGACGGAGACACGGTTAACGTCTACTACGGTGCCGCCGACTGTTCCATCGCACTGGCCAGGGCCAGCGTGCGGTCTCTGTTGGAATGGCTGGACGCGAATGGGAGCAGCGACCGCCGGCAGCGATAGCTGCGCGACCGCGCAATTGTCTTCCCCGAGCGAGGTTGGTCATTCGGACACCCCAACCTGATTTTCGGGGGTGCCGGACTCCGCGACATTTCCTTCGTCTTTTAGCCTTCCCACCTCGGTTGAGCAATATTGAACAGACTTTAGTGCTCCCAAGAAGGAACAATGTAAGAACTTTCGAACGAACGATGTTCGGATATTTCCCCCCGCCGCTCCCAGGAGGATGTATGTGGAAACTTTCAAAACGATTTGGAACGTCCTTGTTATCGCACTCCCGGCTGGAGGCTGTGATTGTCGAACGCACCGCCGAGATGCAAATGCTTTCCCATCGGCTTCTGAAAGTACAGGATGAGGAGAAACGAAAACTGGCTCGCGACTTGCACGACAGCACCGGTCAGACGCTGGCTGCGCTAAAGATCAGCATTTCATTCCTTCAATCGGCCTGCCAACATGATCCGGCCGCGACGGCCCTTGTAGCCGAAGTCGAGTCATTGGCTGACCGAGCCGTTCAGGAAATCCGCACTATGTCCTACCTGTTGCATCCGCCGCTTCTGGACGAGGTAGGATTCGCCTGTGCCGCGGAGTGGTTTGTGGAAGGCTTCGCCAAACGCAGTGGAATTCACGTGACCCTCGACATTGTTCCTCCGGCGGAGCGGCTTCCCTTTAGGGTTGAGACCGCTCTTTTCCGCGTGTTACAGGAAAGCTTGACCAATGTGCATCGCCACTCCGGAGCCAAAGAAGTATGCGTTTGTTTTCGGCGCCTGCCCAACAAGCTGATTCTCGAAATTCGGGATTCTGGGCGCGGCATACCGGTCGAGCGCCTGAAGCGACTTCGCCAGGCAAGCGCGGAAACCGGAGTCGGCCTGGCCGGAATGCGGGAGCGATTGCTGGAAATGAACGGCAGACTGGAAATAGAGTCGGACGGCAAAGGCACTGGCATGCGGGCGATCATTCCACTCTATCCCGTCGGTCGAACCAGTCATGCGGACAACCAACCCCAAGTGGGAACATCCGCTGGCCATCGCGAACCAGATTGCACGAACCTCGTTAATTAAACTCTCCGCCTTGTCTCGTGAAATTCGCGGCACGAGAGTACAAGCGTAATGTGCGTGAGCAACTGGAACTTGCCTTTTCATGAAGGATCGCGCGTTAGTGGAAGTGCTGATTCTCCGGCCTTATCCTGCTGTTTTGAATGTGAGCGATCTTGCTCAGACATGCTGGTTCGCATCTGTCATGATTCATTCTGTTGAATGTGTACCCGGAAGCTGCGGACCGCTGATTTCGCCGCTTTCATTCTTAGGCCGCTGCGGATCGAATCGTCGATTCACCGTAAAAACGGCCACATCCAGTCAATCGGCATTCTCCACCCGTGTGTCCGCCGCCAAACCTTGTGGCGGAACGCGATTCGACCCTAAAAGCTTTCGAGCATTCAATTAGGGCAGCCCTCTAGGCGGATGAGAGGCGTTGCTCCGCGAAAAAGGACGGTCTAAAGATTATGCCTTTAATTCAACTCCTGGAAGTTCTGGTTGTGGTGGGCGTGCTCCTGTGGTTGGTGAATCGCTTCATTCCCATGCAGTCATCCATCAAGTCGATTTTGAACGGCGTTGTAGTCATCGCCGTCGTCCTGTGGCTGCTCAATGTTTTCGGCCTGTTTCACTCTCTGTCCCGCATCCGCATCGGCAGTTAACACGAGATTCGAGTTAAGCACCACCGGCAGAGGTCTGCCTGAAGGAGAAATTTTGAATACGAAACTTCTACTAGCCGCTGGAATCACACTCAGTTTGAGCGCATTCGCTCAAACCAATTCGCAAACCCTGTCCGTCGAACCCATGAGTTCGATGCCGACATTCCGCGTGACCGTAGTCAGCCGCAGCGTGCAAGCCGTCAATTATCAGCACCGCAGCGGAAGTTCCAAGCTCGATTTCGCCGGCACGGATCTGATGCTTGGGGCAAACGGCGAGGCCAACGTAAACAGCAAGCGCGGATCTATCGAAATCGACGCGGAATTTGGCAATCTCGAGAAACCGACAACCTTCGGCAACGAATACCTGACCTATGTTCTGTGGGCGATTTCGCCCGAAGGCCGCGCCGTCAACCTGGGCGAAATATTGCTCGGCGATAACCATCGCAGCAAAGTCCGCGTCACCACCGATCTTCAGGCCTTCGCGCTGATCGTCACCGCGGAACCGTATTACGCGGTTCGCCAGCCCAGCAATGTCGTCGTGCTTGAAAACGTGGTTCGCGAAGATACCAAAGGAACCACCGAAGCGGTAAACGCGAAATACGAACTGATGGAGCGCGGCGGCTACATTCCCACCGGCTACAAGTTCGATCCGGTCATTCTCAATGCCAGGTTGCCGCTGGAATTCTTCGAGGCGCGCAATGCCCTGCGCATCGCGCAATCCGAAGGCGCCGAACAATACGCTGGCTCAAGCTATCGCCACGCCGTCGAGCTGATGAATACCGTGGATAGCTACGCCACCAATAAACACGTCGACAAAAAGCCGTTGATCGCGGTCGCCCGCGAAGCCGTGCAAACCGCCGAAGATGCGCGCGAGATCGCGGTTAAGAAGATGGATGAAGTGCGCCTGGCTAACGAACGCCAGAACTCAGCCGACGCCCAGGCGCTGTCGCAGGCGCAAGCCGACGATGCGACTCGCCAAAGGAACCAGGCTCAGTCTGACACCGCCGCAGCTCTAGCCGCAAAGACGCAGGCGCAGTCCGATGCTGCGGCAGCGCTCGCGGCTAGAACTCAGGCCGATGCTGATACAGCAACCGCTCAGGCGGCTAAGGCCCAGGCGGAATCCGATGCTGCCCGTGCTCGCAACGAAGCTAACGACGCACAAGCCGCAACCGCGCAGGCCAAGTCTGACATGGCTGCGAACCAGGCATCCTCAGCCGCAGCACTCGCCGCGTCTCAAGCGGATGCGGACAAATCCCGTCTGGCCGCACAGCAGGCGGAAACGGACAAAGCTGCCATGCGCGCGAAACTCTCCGAGCAGCTGAATTCCATCCTGCAGACTCGCGATACAGCACGCGGCCTGATCGTCAGCATGTCCGATGTATTGTTCGATACCGGCAAATATTCTTTGAAGCCGGGAGCACGCGAGAAGCTGGCGAAGGTCGCCGGTATATTGCTCGCCTATCCCGGACTCAACATTGAAGTCGGCGGCTACACCGATAACGTCGGCGGCGATGCCATGAATCAAACCCTGTCGGAGAATCGTGCAAGTTCGGTGCGCGATTATCTGGTGCAGCAGGGCGTGGCCACCGGTTCAGTTTCGTCCAAAGGCTTCGGCAATACTTTGCCTGTAGCTTCCAACGACAATTCCGCCGGCCGCCAGCAAAACCGCAGAGTTGAACTTCTCGTCTCCGGCGACGCCATTGGCAACCCGGTCAACCCGACCACAGGAAGCTTGCAGTAAAAGAAGCATAGACAACAATCGATAACGGAGGCACCACCATGAAGCTACTTGGAGCTATCGGGATTGCAGTCCTTTCATTAACTCTGGGCGCCACCGCTCTTGCTTACCCACAGCAGGAGCAGCGCGACCAGCAGCAGGAAGATAAAGATAAGCCGGCTCACCAAGACGAGAAAAAAGACGAGAAAAAAGCGCAACCGGAGAAACCGGCAAAGCAAGAAGAAAAGGCTTCGACCAAGCGCGACGAGAACGCGAAGCCCGAAGAAAAAGGCGCGAGGCAACAGGACGAACGCACTCCGCAAGCAAAACCTGGGCAGCAGGAACAACATGCCGGTGGTGGACGCATTCCCAATGACCGTTACAAGGCCCACTTCGGACGCGAACACACGTTTCGTGTCAGCCAGGGCGACTACGGCAATCGCCGCTTCCAATATGGCGGCTATTGGTTCGGCTTTGCCGGCGTATGGCCCAGCAACTGGCTTTATACGCAGGACGTTTATGTCGTTGATATCGACGGCGTGTATTACCTTTGCAACCCGAACTACCCTGGCGTGAACGTCGAACTCATCGTCACGCTGTAACGGTCGATCAAGTCGGTGTTGGCGCGAGTCGATTCGTTGGGCTCGCGCCAGACAGAACCAATCAAAAGGAGTCAAATATGTTAGGAACTGTCCTCATCGTGGTCCTGGTTCTAGCTCTGGTAGGCGCTCTTCCACGTTGGCCGCACAGTCGAGAATGGGGTTATTACCCAACCGGGGGACTGGGCCTTGCCATTTTCGTTATCGTAGTCCTGCTGGTCCTTGGCCGGATCTAAATGCTGCGCGACGAAAAATAACGCCATCGTCTCCTCTCTAACCACGACGATGGCTGGCCTTTCCTTTGCTTCTTTATCTCTTGTTCGCACCGGCAACATTTAGGCTTACCTGTTGGCTTGGTGAGAAAGTCAAAGCACAGCGGGCAGGAGTTGCCCGCTCCACACAGGCCAGCACCAAACCAAACCAACGTGTTGGCGGCGGACAGCCGAGCGCGGCTGTCCCCACATAAATCTTAGGCGGCTTGGCCGGCTTTGGCGGTTTGGGGAGGGTCTTGGGTGCGGGTCCAAGTGTAGCGCATGCGGTGGATGACGGTGATTGTGCTGAGGACGGCGATCACCCAGAGGACGGGGGCCATGCGGTTGAAGAGGGCTCCGAGGATAACCAGGACGAGGCGTTCGGGGCGTTCCATGAAGCCGACGCGGCAGGAGCCGATCAGGCTTTCGGCGCGGGCGCGGGTGTAGCTGACCATGATGGCGCTGACCATGACGAAGGCGGTGAGGACGACGTAGAAGAAACGGTCGCCGCGGGCGTAGAAGACGAGCAGGCCGAGGAACTGAGAGGCGTCACTGTATCGGTCGACCACGGAATCGAAGAAGGCTCCGAAGCGGGTGACGCGGTTGGTGGCGCGGGCGACTTGTCCATCGACGAGGTCGAAGAAGCCGGAGAAGATGATGACCAGGCCGGCGTAGATGAACATGCGGCGCTGCGTGGTGTAAGTCGCGTAGCCGAATAAAAATGCGGCCCAGGTGTTGACGACCAATCCCATGAAGGTGAGGACGTTGGGATTGATGCGGGAGAGAGCGAGCCAGCGGACGATGGTGTCGAGCAGGACTCCGCAGGCGCGGCCGAAGGCGCGGGTCCAACTGCGCCAGTGGGAGTGGGGCCTGGCGGTGGTGGAGACTTTGGACGCGGCGGCCGTGGGGAGCGACGAAGAGGACATCAGGCTTTGGCCTCTTTCTTCGTGGCTTTGGCTGCTAAAACGGACTCAGCTTCGATGCGCGCGGCCTCTTCGACGGCGATGTCATGGACGGTGACGAGGCTGAGGATTTCCATTTCGCGCTTGCCGTTAGGCGTGACGAAGACGGCTTCCTCGCCGACTTTCTTGTTGAGCAGGGCGCGGCCGATGGGCGAGGTGGTGGAGATTTTTCCGGCGGCCACGTCGGCCTCTTCGCTGGTCACGATTTCGTACTCGACTTCCAGATTCTTGGTGTTGTCGTAAACCTTGACCCTGGAACCGAGGCCGACCTTGTCGTGCGGGATGTTGTTCATGTTGGTCAGCGAGAGGTCGGCGAGGCGCTTGCCAAGCTGGCGGACGCGCGCCTTGACGAATTCCTGGCGCTGCTTGGCCATGTGATATTCGGCGTTCTCGCTGAGGTCGCCGAGGGCTGCGGCCTTTTTTATTTCTTTGGGAAGCTCGTGGATCAGTTCGTGCTCGAGCGCTTCAATTTCTTCCCGGAGCTTTTTCTTAATGAGTTCTGTCATGACTGCTTTGAGGCTGCTTTATACGCTTAGGGGATTATAACTCCGGCTTCCGGCTTTTTGGTGCGGGCTTCGGCTTTCGGGCTTTGGCTTTCGGTTCTGCGGGTTATTCATAGGCTAAGGCGTCGATGGGGTCTTTTTGGGCGGCTTTGTAGGCGGGGTAGAGTGCGCCTAACAGGGCTCCAGTGAGGGCGATTATGGTGGCGCGGATGACCCATTGATTGCTCCAGAAAAGGCGCTGGGTGGGCAGTTCGATCAGGATGATGCGGCGCGTCAGCAGGCTGATTAAGGTGCCGACTGCGATGCCGACTATCGCGAGCAAGGCGGTTTCGCGGAGGACGACGTTGACGATGTAGAGCTTGGAAGCGCCGAGCGATTTGAGGATGCCGATCTCGCGCGTGCGCTCCATGACAGCGGTGTACATGGATTGGAAAATTACGATGAAGCCGATGATCATGGAGATGGCGATGACGATCCGGATGGCGGTTTGAAAGCCGGGAAGATTTTCCGGCGTCATCATGGAGAGATATTCCTGCATGGAGCGGACGGTGTAATTTTCCATGCCGGGGACTTGCTTGATTTCGTTGACGACGGCGTCGGCGTTGGCGGGATCGTCGAGTTTGACGTAGAGAACCGAGGCGTGGCCGGGAGCGCCGATTAAATCCTGCATGGTGGTAAGCGGCATGAATTTACGCGCTCCCTTGCCATGCTCGACGATGCCGCAGATGCGAAAATGATTGTCCAGGATGTCGATGGAGTCGCCGACTTTGGCATGCTTGATGCCAGCGAAGTAGTCGTCAACGATCACGTCGTTCGGGCCTTGAAACGAACCTCCAGAAAGAAAATGGAACGAGGGAGGGATCTTGTTATAGCTGTCGATATCGATGCCGTAGATGATTTCCAGGGTGGGCTTGGTGGTCAATTCCCAAATCACGGGAGCAACTACAACGATGTGAGGCAGCTTACGGAGCACGTCGCCAACTTTCACGGGCATGGGAGCGCCAGTGACGCCGATCAGATTCGACGAGCCGGGGGGCTGGACCATCACGTCGGCGCCGACGCCCATCTGGCTGGCTTTGGAGCCGTTTAGTTGTCCGTAAAAGAAGGAGACGATCAGCAGGATCAAGATGACTTCCAGCGCGACGGCGCTCACGCTGATCAGCGAGCGGATCGGACGCTGCACGAGATTGGCGACTACCATTTTGTTGATCATGGGAAATCAGCAGTTAGCACTCAGCAATCAGCATTCAGTCCTTGTTGCCGATTGCTCAATACGTTTAACCGGCAAGCCGCTCGGCCTCTACTTTGCTTATCAGCGCGCCGAGCATTCTTTCCCTTCAATAACTCCGCTGTTCAACTCCTGATATTGGCCGTCTTCAAGCAGATGCAAATCCCGGGCCAGTAGGAAATGATATTCCAGGTAGTGGCTCAGTTTGAAGTCTATGTGAAGGCCAAGCTGGGCGTCATCCCGAGCGGAGCCGTTCTTCAGGCGGAGGGAGGGATCTCGCGTGTGCCGAATCCGCATTTCGCTGCACGCAACACCCCTCGCCCGCTGGTAAAACGCGAGTCTTCGAGACGCTTCACCAGGCAATCAGAAAATTAAAATTGAGCCACTACCATATTCCAGTTCGCTTGCTGAACCTGCTGCGATATTCAAGAAGCGGTGAAATTCGCCGTTTCCGCGACGCCCGGTGGTTCAGTGACACCCGTCACCACTTTTCCACAATGCTCAAGGGCTGAATGCTGATTGCTAACTGCTGAATGCTGCCTTACCGATCCCCGCTTTGCGATGTAGGTGCGGCGGCGCTGGTGGGCGGGCGGTCCAGGTGAATCACTTCCACTCCGGGTGGCTGCTGCAATTGGAATTGCTCGTCGGCCAGGGAGACGTTGATGTCCAGCTTCAGCATGTTGAGCGTGATGTCGTATTCCTCCTGCGGGCGGTAGATTTCGATGCGGGAGGGGAAGCTCTGGCCGTTGAAGTCTTTGTAGTCGGCGTAGCGGGCGTCGGTGGTGAGCTTGCCCTGATCGTCGTAAATATATTGGCGATGGGGTTTGAGATCGGTGCGGCTGAAGACTATTTTGCGGGTCAGGACGCCGTCGTTCTCGCCGGTTTTGCGGATGATGATCAGTTCGTAGTCTTCCTGCAAAACGCGATGGCCTTTGGCGTCATGCAGGATTTCATATCCGTTTTCGAGGACAGCGATTTCCGGTTCGTGGACGGAGTGGATCAGCAGCGCGTCGTAAATGTTTTGCGGGCGGATGTTTTCCATGGGCTGGTCGGGGTTATCCACCTGCACGTCGTTGCGGCCGACTACGAAGCGATTTTTCGGAGGAATCGATACTTTAAATTCCTGGCCGTTACTCACCATGTCGAAGGCGGTGGTGCGGACAATCGGCAATAGGCCGATCATGTGCAGCATTTCCGGCTTGCGGGCCAGGACGTAGCCGCGGATTTCCTTGTAGTCGGTGACATGGCCTTTCTTGGCGCCGCCTACGGAGGTGTCGATATCGACGGTAGCTTTGAGCGAACGGATGGTCTGAGCCTGCTGGTTGATGGAATCGATCAGATCCTGCTGTGAGGCTTCTTTCAGAGGAGTCTTCGAGTACTGCTCTTCCACGGGACGGGTGCGCAAAACGCAACCTGTGGTGGAAAGCACGGCCAGGAACAAAGGGAATGCCCAACGGCTACGTCTCATGCAGAATTAGATGTTCTCCAATACCATTTGAGTATACCGCCGGGGAAAGGGTGCAAAAGAAGCGGTTAGCCGTCAGCACTCAGCAATAAGTAATCAGCCACGGCAGGGCGCGTGACGGGGAAGCCGGGACGAGAAGGCTCTTTCTAATTGAGGATCGGTAGAAGTTCCGCTCTCGCGATGGCTCATCCCAAAGCTGCGGGACGGTAGATCAGGCCGATGACGATGCCCGTGACGACCCATTCCACGAAGTACGCGATTGATTGCTGGACGGTGAGCGCCAGTCCGATATTCAGGTTGACATAATTATGGATTACGAAGGAGCAAATCGCGAAGATCCCGATCAAAGCACCGAAGCGCGCACCCTGAAGCAGGCCGGGACCTGGCTGATACTGCATGGCGTATAGGATTGCCAGTGCAACCATGGCGAAGAACATAGCGGCCATTCCGGCCGGCATAACGCTCTTCATCGCATCCTGCGTGCGATAGACAGCGGGGTATTTGAGGAATTCGTTCTTGAGTGAAGGAGCCACCATAAACGACAGTCCACCGAGAACGAAATAAGCCACGAAACCGCCGAAAGCTGCCAGCGCCAAACGCCCGTAGTTCATGAGCGGTTCTCCTAAATCGCATGGAGTTTATCAGATCGCACGCAAGGCAACGAGTGAGTTCGTGAGGGCAGGCGTTTAGCGAGGAGTACCCGTGACAATCGAGCGGCGTCTTTATACGAGCGATACATCTTACGAAAGAGACTCGCGGCGCACAGCAAACTTCATCTAGACTTTATGCTGAGCATGCGCAAAATCTTCTGGCTCTTATTTATTGCGGTGGTCGCGGGTGCGGGGTGGTTTGGCTGGGCGCTGCTGACTCCGGTTACTCCCTTAGCGCAGATCTTTGTGATGCTGCATCCGGGATACTCCACGCGGCGGATTGCCCATGAACTGAAGAGCGCGGGAGTGATTCGCAGCGAAGAGGCGTTTCTGGTCTGGCACTACTTTCATCGGGGGCGGTCGCTGAAGGCGGGGGAATATCTTTTCGAGAAGGCGGCGAATGTCGAGGATGTCCACCAGCGGCTGGCGCGCGGAGAAGTGTATTTTCATACCGTGGTGGTGCCGGAAGGCTTCACCATGTTCGACATTGCGCGGGCAGTGGAAGCTGCAGGGTTGGGACCGGCGGCGGATTTTCTGAAGGTGGCGGAAACCCACACTGCAATGATATGCGACCTTGCCCCGTCGGCGCACTCGCTCGAAGGTTATCTCTTCCCTGACACCTACCAGTTCAGTCGAATGCAAAGTATGCAAGACATCGCCGCCATGATGGTCGGCCAGTTTCGCGCGGTTGCACGGCAGGTTGGACTTGTACCCGCAGCTCCTGGCGACGCAGCGGAGCCTGCCCCTGCAGGTTCGGGCCGGATGACGGTCGAGGTTCATGGCTGTTTTGTCAACCATGACTCCGAGCCCAGCGACCTGGAACGCACGGTCACGATGGCTTCCATCGTGGAGAAGGAAACCGCTGTCCCCGAAGAACGGCCGATGGTGGCCAGCGTTTACTACAACCGGCTGGCCAAGAGAATTGCGCTCGACGCCGATCCCAGCGTCATCTATGCGGAGATACTTGCGGGGACTTATACGGGAGCGCTGCACCACGACGATATGCGATTCAATTCGCCATACAACACTTACCGCTTCGCGGGGCTGCCGCCGGGGCCGATCGCCAATCCGGGGAAGAGCGCGCTGGAAGCGGCGATGCATCCGGCGCAGAGTGATTATTACTACTTCGTTGCCGACGCACAGGGGCACCACCGCTTCGCTCGGACTATTGAGGAGCACAATAAGAATGTCGCCGCGTACCGGAGGGCGATGCGGGGGCAGTGAGAGCGGCTTCCGGATTCCGCGGATAATTTGAGGGCCACGAACCATGTGGGGACGGCCGCCTTTCGGGCCGTCCGGTCGCGCGAAGCCGCGTTGTTTTCCTACCGACCGAGGCCGCCGAGCTCTGCCGACAGCCGAGGGAGGCTATCGCCACATGAGCCGCTGCAATTAGCTATTGCGTTGGTGATTTTCCATCCAGCCTTGCAGAATCAGGATTGCTGCCATGCGATCCACGGCTTTGCCGCGCTTCTCGATCGAGAGGTCCGTTTCGCGGAGGAGGCGGTTGGCTTCGGCTGAGGTAAGGCGTTCATCCCAAAGGTGGACCGGGAGGCCGGTACGCTTGCGCAGGTCTTCGGCGAAGAGCTGCATTTTTTCGGATTGAATTCCTTCGGCGCCGCTCATACGCAATGGGAGTCCAACCACGACCTCAATGATTCCATATTCCCGGATTATGCGCTGGAGTTCCGTGAGGTCTGTGCGCTTATTCTTCCGCTGCAAGGTCTCAATGCCTTGGGCGGTGATGCCTAAAGGGTCGGAGACTGCCATGCCAATCCGGCGCGCGCCTACGTCCAACCCTAGAACCCGGCTGGCGGCTTCCGGCTTTTGGCTTCCGGCTTGCGGCGGGACTGCACGCGGGTTATTTGTGTCGCTTCCGTGGGTCACCTCGGCGATTATAGCTGTGCCGGGACTTCTGCCCTTCGTTGACTTGCTCCGGCACGCACCGTAAGATGTGCCGCAGTCCAACCTAAAAGGGGACGGCCGCTACCCGGCTGTTCTGAGGTGATATGGCGGAGTCGTCCTCACTGATCGGGCAAACCATCTCGCATTACCGGGTGACGGAGAAACTCGGTGGCGGCGGTATGGGGGTCGTCTATAAGGCTCAGGACCAGCGCCTCGATCGTTTTGTCGCGCTTAAATTCCTGCCCGACGATCTGGCCAAAGACGCGCAGGCGCTCAGCCGTTTTCGTCGCGAAGCGAAAGCGGCCTCGGCTCTGAACCATCCCAACATCTGCACCATTCATGACATCGGCGAAGAAAACGGCCGCACATTCATCGCGATGGAGTGCCTCGAGGGCCGGACGCTCAAGCACATCATCGGCGGACGCGCGATGGAACTCGAACCGCTGTTGAGCATCGCCATCGAGATTTCCGATGCGCTCGATGGGGCGCACGCCGAAGGCATTGTTCACCGCGACATCAAGCCCGCCAATCTTTTCGTCACCAAACGCGGCCACGCCAAGATTCTGGATTTCGGCCTCGCCAAGCTCACGGATCCGCACCAGAAAAGCGAGGGCGCCGATTCCCTGGATACTCTGGATGCTCCGGCGGAGCTTCTTACCAGCCCCGGCACGGCGGTGGGGACGATCGCTTACATGTCTCCGGAGCAGGTGCGCGGCAAAGAATTGGACGCACGCTCGGATTTGTTTTCTTTCGGCGGCGTGCTCTACGAAATGGCAACCGGCTCGCTCCCTTTTCGCGGGGAAACGTCGGGAGTCATCTCGGAGGCCATTCTCAATCGCGCGCCCATGCCGGCTACGCGCATTCAGCCTGACGTGCCGGTGGAACTGGAGCGCATCATCGGCAAGGCCCTGGAGAAAGATCGCGACCTGCGTTATCAGAATGCTGCGGAGTTGCGTGCCGATCTTAAGCGCCTGCGTCGCGACAGCAGTTCGGGCCGTTTCTCGACGGAAGGCGGCACGGCTCAATTTTCGTCAGGGAGCCATCCCACCGTTTCCGTGGTTTCGGGCCCGTCGGGAGAAGCCGCGAATCCACCTTCCACCGGCCCGGCTGCGCGTCATGCTTCCAGCAATTCGGCGATTGCCCAAGCTGCCTCCCGAAATAAGGGCAAGGTCCTGTCAGTGGCCGCCTTGTTTCTGCTTCTGCTGGCCGCTGCGGGTTATGGTGTCTACCACCTGTTTTTCGCGGGCGGTGTGCAGGGTCCAGCCAAAGTCACGAAAATCAGCAACTGGAATAAGTCGATGAATTTCGCCGTCCTCTCGCCTGACGGCCGAACGATTGCATTTACCTCTCCAGTGGAGAACTACGATCAGGTCTTCGTCATGCTGGCCTCCGGAGGCGAGCCGCTGCAACTTACCCGCGACGAGGGCAATAAAGCGGTCCTCAGTTTCTCGCCCGACGGCACTCAGATTTACTTTGAAGAAACTTTGGGCAATCCGGAGATTTGGGCGATCGCGACGTTGGGAGGCACGCCGCAACGATTGACGCCGGGTAGAACGCTTACTCCATCGGCGGATGGCCGGTCGCTGTTCGTTCTCAAACCGGATGGACGGATCGTGCGGGCGTCCCGGTCCGGTGAGGGAGAACAAGACCTTGTATATACTCCGCCGCTCGCCGAGGTCGCGCGAGCCAGCAGTCTGGGACTCGGACTGGGCATCACGCTGAAGAGTTATCCGGATGGAAAGAGTCTTCTTGTAAGTTCGGTGGACAACTCTGGCGGGACGATCTTGCAGCGGCTCGATCTGAGCACGCATGGTTTGGAGAGTCTGGGCCAGTTGCCGGGCGCTTCCGTGTGGAGTTCATGGGCGGCTCCGGGAAAGAGTTTGTACGTAAGCCGCAAAGTCAACGGCATCGTCAATCTTTGGGAATACTCGATTGCCGACCGTTCCTACCGCCAGATAACATTCGGCCCGGGACCCGACCGGACGCCCATGCCCGACCCGGGCCGCGGCGTCTATTTCGTCAACGGCAAGAGCGCGGGAGTGCTGACGGTATACGGGAGCGCGTCCAAGCGGTTTTTCGATGTCTCCACGGAAGACCCGGTCCAGCCGACCATTTCTGACGATGGGCTTCATTTGGCCTACATCACGACGCCGGAATCCGACAAAGCGGACATTTGGGCGTCGGATCTCAATGGCCAGCACCGGGTGAAACTTGCTTCGGGCAGCAGCAGTCTGGAAACGCTCGCCTGGTCCAAAGACGCCAAGAACTATCTTTATGCGGACAAAGACGGTGCAGCCTATGAGTTGTTTGTGGTTGATGCCGATGGTTCGCACATGCGGCAACTTCCGTGGTCGGGGGAGTTTGTCGGGTTTGCCATTTGGGAGCAGGGCGATCAATCGATCATCCTGGGCGGCCTGGACAAAACTGGGAGCCGTGCGCTCAATTGGAGGATATTCCTGAATGGTTCGCCTGCTGTTCCGCTGTTTGATGGCTGCGGCATGGCGGTTGATCTTTCGCCGGATCAACGGTTTACCATTAACACCGATCTTTGGTCGGAGCATTCGGGCCTGTACCAATACTCGTTTGCGGACAAAAAATGCACGGTTCTTAAGCCCGGTCTGGCGTCCTACCTTGCCATGTACGCCGCCAATGGCAAGTCCTTTTACTACTCCACGGCTTCCAATGGCCAAACGACTATCTTTCGCCAGCCTTGGCATAACGGTACGCTCGTTGGTCCAGCCGTTCCGGCACTGAAGCTCCCGTTCGTGTTGCGCGAAGACTATGGAGGCAATGGTTTTGTGGTCTCGACCGACCTGTCTTCCGTTATTTATGTGCGCCCAGGAGGAAACGACGACCTTTTTCTGTTGGCCCGGCAATAGGTCGGGTAGGGTTGCAGCGTCCAGCCGGTGCTTGCTTTAGTCCCATTTTGGGAGTAACATCTTTGTAGTACTGATTTACGGATTTTCCCCACTAACCCGCTCCTTCCTGGGTGCCTGATTATGAGTACTGGTGACTTGAATTTCCACATTGGCGACAAAGTTGTTTACCCCAACCATGGTGTCGGCATTATTGAGCAGATCAGCAGTCGGGCCACGGGCGCGACCGTGGAGAAGTTTTATCTTCTTACCATCAAAGCCAGTAGCTTGAAGGTGATGATCCCCTTCAACAACGTGGGAAACGTGGGGCTGCGGCGCGTGGTGCGTAATGGGGAGATTCAGAAAGTCCTTGATTTACTGTCGGTTGGCGAGAACGGCAGCAACGGCGACTGGAAAGACCGCTTCAAAGAGAATTCCGAGCGCATGCGGACCGGGTCGTTGTTGGAAGTAGCAGTGGTGCTCAAGGGCCTGATTGCCCTGCACGCCGCTAAGCCGCTTTCTTTCCGCGAGAAGAAAATGCTGGAACGGGCCCGCTACCTTCTGGTGAGCGAGCTTTCCATGGCGCGCAACTGCGAAGAGACCAAGATTGAAGAACTGCTTGCCGAAGCTTTAGCGAAGTGCAACCTGCGATTCCCTGAGGCCAGCGAGTTCCAGGCGTAGACTTTGTTGTTCATCTCAAGTTAGAAGTTTCCCACCTCGGCTTTCCGTCGCGAGTACACTGATTCCCGTCAGTTTAGTCCGCGTAGGACAATCACAAGACATGAAACCGATTCGTTTCGCTAGATTTGTGCTCGCGCTCTTCTGCGTTTCTTTTGTCGCGACCGTCGGGCTAGCTGAGACCGGCGCCGATGCCTGGTTGCGGTATGCGCCGTTGGATGTCAAGGCGGCTTCGGGTTACAAGTCGCTGCCCGCAACCGTGGTCGTTTTGAATGATTCGGAAGTATTGAGGACCGCGCAGAAGGAGCTGGTGCGTGGGGTTAAGGGCATGTTGGGCAGAACGCTGCGGGAGGGCTCGGGTGTGCCGACCGAAGCAGCCGTCATCATTGGAAGCATCGACGAGGTTCGAACCGTTGCGACTGATCTTAAGGCCAGCGAAGGCTTGCACGGGGATGGCTTCTGGCTGACTTCGGCGCGAGTGCATGGTTTCCAGTGCATTGTCATTGCCGGAGGCAGCGATCGCGGCGCTCTGTACGGCGTGTTCGCTCTCCTGAGCAAGATCGCCAGGGAGGAAAGCGTCTCGGCGCTCGACTTAAAGAAGGATGAACCCCAGCAGCCGTCGGCGCCGGTGCGCTGGGCGAATCAATGGGACAATCTCGACGGCTCTCTTGAACGCGGGTACGGTGGCCGGTCCATCTTCTTCGAGGGCGGAAGTGCGCGGGCCGATTTAACGAGGGTTTCAGAATATGCGCGGCTGCTGGCCTCGGTAGGGATCAACGCCTGCAACGTGAACAACGTCAACGCCAACCTGCATATTCTCGATTCCGATTTCATTCCGCAACTCGCGCGGATTGCGGCGGCGTTGCGTCCGTGGGGCGTGCAGATGGGAATCTCGGTGGATGTGAGCATGCCGAAAACGGTGGGCGGATTGGATACTTTCGATCCGCTGGATACGCGCGTGGCGGAGTGGTGGCAGAAAAAAGTTGACGAAGTGTACCGGGCGATTCCGGATTTTGGCGGGGTGGTGGTGAAGGCGGATTCCGAGGGTCGGCTGGGGCCTTCGGTGTATGGACGCACTCCGGCCGATGCGGCGGATGTAATCGCGCGGGCGCTCAAGCCGCATGGAGGGATCGTTTTCTATCGTGCGTTTGTTTATAACCACCATCTCGACTGGACCAACTTGAAGAACGATCGCGCGCGCGCGGCGTATGACATTTTTCATCCGCTGGATGGCAAGTTTGATGACAACGTGATCGTGCAGATCAAGTATGGGCCGATCGATTTTCAGGTGAGGGAGCCGGTGTCGCCCCTGTTTGGCGGGCTGGAGCATACGAACGTGGGAATCGAGTTGCAGGTGACGCAGGAGTATACGGGGCAGCAGCGGCATACGTGTTTCTTGGTTCCCATGTGGAAGCAGGTTTTGGATTTCGATATGCGCGTGGGTGGGCGGGCGACGCCGGTGAAGGAAATTGTGGCCGGGAAGAGTTTTGCTCGTCCGACCGGCGGATACATTGGTGTGGTGAACGTCGGCATGGATCAGGATTGGCTGGGGAATCATTTGGCGCAGGCAAATCTTTATGGGTTTGGCAGGCTGGCTTGGAATCCGAACTTGAGTTCGGAGCAGATTGTTGACGAGTGGACGCGGTTGACGTTTGGGAACGATCCGGTCGTGGTGAAGACCGTTGCGCAGATTCAACTCGCGTCGTGGAAGGTGTATGAGAGTTATACCGGCGTGCTGGGGCTGCAGACCCTAACGAATATTCTGGGGCCGCATTATGGCCCGGGCCCTGAGTCACAGGAGCGCAATGGCTGGGGACAATGGATTCGCGCCGAGAAAGATGGTGTGGGCTTGGATCGCAGCTTGGCTACTGGCACAAAATTCGTTGGGCAGTATTCTGCTGAAGTGCAAAAGATCTATGAATCGGCGGCAAGTACTCCGGACGAATTGTTCTTGTTCTTTCACCATGTGCCTTACATCTACAAACTGCATTCGGGAAAGACGGTGATCCAGACGATCTACGATTCGCATTACTGGGGCGCGGAGCGGGCCGGGCAGTTTGTCGACGAATGGAAGGCTCTGCGCGGTCATGTCGATGAGGCGCGATACGGCGATGTGCTGGCGCAGCTTACTTATCAGTCCGGGCATGCGATCGTTTGGCGGGATGCGATTAATGATTGGTTTTATCGCATCTCGGGTGTTGCCGATGCTCAGGGTCGAGTAGGAAATCATCAGAATCGCACTGAAGCAGAGTCGATGGAGCTTACTGGGTATGTGCCGGTCGATGTGACGGCATGGGAGGGGGCTTCGGGCGGCAAGGCGGCTGTGTGTCCTGTAGCTTCGTGTGCGGCGAAGCTGCGCTTTAACGGCCCGCCCGGCTGGTATGAAGTCGACGTGGAGTACTTCGATCAGAACAACGGCGTGTCGAAATATCGAGTTTTTGTGGGGGACCAGTTAGTCGACGAATGGCTGGCCGATGCGCATCTGCCGGCGACTCAGCCGAACGGCGATTCTTCCGCGCGGCGGCGCATTCCTGGACTGAGGCTGCATCCGGGCGACGAGTTGCACATCGAAGGCGTTCCGGACGCGGGTGAGCGTGCGCCGCTCGATTATGTGGAGATTCACCGCGAATGATTTCCGCACGATAAATGAGGCTACTAGGCGAGGGCCACGCGCAGGCTCATGTCTACGGCGGGCGGGGAGTGGGTGATCAGGCCGACGGAAATGAAGTCCACTCCGGTCTCCGCGTAGGCGCGAATATTTTCCAGGCGAATTCCTCCTGAACATTCCAGCGGAATTCGGCGCTCCAGCTTCGCGCAGCGTTCGGCCGATGTTCGCACATCTTCGGGAGTCATGTTGTCGAGCAGGATCGCTTCCGCTCCGTTGGCGAGCGCCAGTTCCAATTCATCGAGAGTGCGGACTTCGACTTCGATCGGTTGCTGGCCGCGGCGGTTGCGGTGCGCTAACTTTAGGGCGAGTTCAATTCCGCCGGCCAGTGCGATGTGATTGTTTTTGATGAGAACGCCGTCGGAAAGATCAAGACGATGATTCTGTCCGCCGCCGCAGCGCACGGCATACTTATCGAGCACGCGCAGGCCCGGTGCGGTTTTTCGCGTATCGAGAATGCGGGCCTTGGTGCCATGCACGGCCTCGACGAATCTGCGAGTGAGCGTGGCGATGCCGCTCATACGCTGCAAGAAATTCAGAATCACGCGCTCGCAGGAAAGAACAACACGAGCATTGTGGCGAATGACTGCTACCGACTGGCCTTTGCGCAGCCGCACTCCATCGAAAATTTCCGGATGCGTTGTGACTTCGTAGTGTGAAGTCACAGCGCCGTCGAGGACCGCGTATACGTCGAGAATGCGCCCCACGCAGGCGATGCCCGCGAGAATACAGTCCTGCTTGGCGAGAATTGTCGCCGAGGCGCGCTGATTGGCGTCGACGCAGGCGTAGCTGGTCGCATCGCGCGTAGCCCGGTCTTCGAGCAACGCGTTCTCGAGGATGGCGGTGATGCGTCGTGAGTTCCAGTCCATAGAAACAGTGGCCAGTTGCTAAACTCATGTGGGGACAGCCGCCCTCGGCTGTCCGCGGGTCGAAGACCCGCTATTTCTTGTCAGCATTCTGCAAAGGCCTAGTCGAGCTGCGCTCGACGGACAGCCGAGGGCGCGGCTGTCTCCACATTCAGGAGCCCAACTCTTTCAACTTGTTCCGGGTTTTCTCCAGCAGGACGGCAAGTTCTGCCGCCCGCGTCCGCAAACCCTCCACTACTTTCGCCGGAGCCTTCGCCAGGAATTGCTCGTTCCCCAATTGCTTTTGATTGTTGGCAAACTCTTTTTCCAGCTTCTCCAGATCTTTTTTCAGGCGTTCGCACTCCGCGGCTACGTCGATCTTTCTTTCGAAGATCACGTGAACATCGAAGCGCGCCGTGCTGCGCGCCGCGCCCTTGTTTGCGGGGGAGCTTTCCACAAACGCAATGTTTTCGACGTTGGCCAGTCGCTCGACGGCTCCGCGATTCTGTTCGATCATGATGCGGATCGCCGACTCTCCAACAAACACTTCGATCGGAACTTTGACCTTGGG
>Ga0209010_1000158_pt1 | contig 25565 bp, 24 predicted proteins | sample BlaSpr_A8_OM1_O3_FD_187985 | JGI IMG/M metagenome (GOLD analysis project Ga0209010, IMG submission 187985) | Forest soil microbial communities from Thunder Bay, Ontario, Canada - Black Spruce, Ontario site 2_A8_OM1_O3 (SPAdes) (version 2) | ecosystem: Environmental > Terrestrial > Soil > Boreal...
CCCGCGCCACACGGGCTATCTATGGGCGGGCCTATTTCTGGGTGTTCGATTAAATATTGTTGGGCGTAGTTGGGGACTTCGCGGACCATGGGTTGTTCGTTGGCACGATAGTGCACGTCGTCAAAGCGGACGTTCTTGGCATTTCTCGCGGCTATGCGCAGGGCTTGGATGATCAACCTCGCGCGGGTTGGGTCGAGGGTGCCTTTGATCAGTCCATCGACTACGTGCATGATCGAAAGCTGGATGGACTCGCAGTCTTCGAGCAGGGCCATGGAATGGAGCTGCATGTCGACGCGCTGTTGGACGCCTTTGATCACGCGAGTGTGGAAATAGCAGAAGAATTCGCCGCGCAGGGCGGGGGAACCGCATTGCTGTCCGGTGACTTTGATGTGGGTGCAGTGGCGGACGTTGGGACGTTTGGGCAAGGGAATGGGCATGGAACTACTCCTAAAAAAACGCGCGAATCCGCGTAGATCTATGAATCGATTGGGTTGGGTTGCAAGGGTATAGGCCAGATCTATGAAACCAAAGGAGTTGCGGGCAAAATCTTGGGAACAAAGGAGTTGTTGGGTCGGGGAGGAGTTGGGACGGGAATTCTTGGGGGAGGGCGGGAGCATTTTCGGTGTTTCTTGTTTCGATATATGTATATTGTTAAATATATCTTAAAGTAAAGTCAAGGAAATAGTGAAAAAAGTTGGGGTGGAGTTCCAAAATGGGAATGGGGGAATTCGACAGCGGGGGCGGCTTTTCGGTTAGAGCCCCGTCGCTGAGTGCAATGGCGATGTTTCGCCAACTATTTGTCAACACGATGAACGCAGGCGCCGGGCTTCGTATTTCGTGAAAAGAACGATGCGGCATAGAATGTGGAGCGTCTAGCGTTAGGCCCCACAAAATAGGGAGAGCACCTTGGCCGCCAAAATTCTCATGGTTCTTAGTGCGAGCATTATCTTTACGCTCGGAGTCGTTCACCTCGTCTATACGTTCTGGGGGCCAAATCTCACGCCCCGCGACCCCGCGCTGCAAATCAGCATGAGCCAGATTTCACCTGTCATTGCGAAAGAAACAACAATGTGGCGGTGTTGGGTGGGCTTCAATGCGAGCCACAGCATGGGACTTATTTTGTTCGGCTTGGTTTTCGGCTTTCTCGCACTGGCCCACGGACAACTCCTCTTTCGGTCGCCGTTCCTGCTGGTTGTCGGGCTAGCCATGCTTGGTGGTCTGGTTGTGGTCTGCAAGGTTTATTGGTTCAGTGCGCCTTTCACAGGCGTCAGCATTTCTTTGGCCTGCTATGTCGCCAGCATTGCGCTATCGCGGGCCTAACAATGCGCTCCTGATGCAAAGCACTCAAAACCCCGGTCAATGAGCGCTATTGCGATTTATCGACAACGAAGGGCTTATGCGCGATAGGAAAACTTTACAATTTCGTTGCTCTCCTTAAACTGGGATCTTCTCTTTTGCTCATCTTTTTCGCGGAGGCTTCATGATCAGCCAAGTTCGCGCGGACTCGTCGACTTTTACCACAGCGCAATCATTTTTCAACAAGCCCCAGGTCACGATAGCTGGAGTCGTCTTGTTGCTTCTGGTTTTGGAAGGGCAGCTATTGTATTCGGTGCGACAAGAGTCGCTTACCTGGGACGAAGGTGATCACATTTTCGCCGGATACATGTCGCTCAAGCATCACGATTTCGGCCTGAATCCCGAGCACCCTCCGCTAGTAAAAATGGTTGCGGCCGTACCGCTTCAAAGCATGCATCTTCGTGAGCCGCAGCTACAGAACCGCTACTTCAAAACTGAGGCGTACCTGAGCGGGCGCGACCTAATCTTCCAGAACGATTTTGACACCATCATCTTCCGCGCCCGGATGGCCGCCTCGATCTTTGCTTTGATGACCGCCCTGCTGGCCTTCCTGACCGCGCGCGAGATGTTCGGTGCCGGCGCGGGATTCCTTGCCCTCCTGCTGATCGTCTTCGAGCCGAATTTTCTCGCTCATGGGGCCCTGGTCACCACCGACACCGGAGCCGCTTGCTGCCTGCTCGCCAGCATTTATGCGTTTTACCGGTACGTGAAATCGCCTTCGTGGGGTCGGATCGCAGTGCTGGGCCTCGCCGCTGGGGTCTTCTGCATCACCAAGCACTCGGCCGTGCTTCTGCCGCCGATACTGATCCTTCTGGCCTTCACTGAGTTGTTGCGTCGGCGTCAGCTGGCTGATGAAAGCCGTTTGCATCAGGCATTGCGGCTTGCCCGTGTCTTGGTTGTTGCTGGAGTGATCGCCGTGGCGATCATGTGGGCCGGCTATGGATTTCGGTACTCCGCCCGTCCAGCAGGAATGCAGATCAATCCCCCTCTGGAGAGCACACTGGGGAATTTGAGTCCGGTTGAAGGCAAATTCATTAGCCTGATGGCTCACTGGAAACTGCTCCCGGAATCTTGGCTCTTCGGACTGGCCGACGTCCGCTCGGTGGCGAATGTCTGGCCCAGCTATATGTTTGGGAAGGTTTACGCGCACGGCGTGTGGTTCTATTTTCCGGTGGCATTTGTTATCAAAGCGACCCTGACTACGCTGATCTTCCTACCGCTGATCGTCTACGCCATCGCAACTCGGAAATTGCGAGGTTGGCGCGAGATCCTGTTTCTCTCTTTGCCACCGGCGCTCTACTTTGCTATTTCCATGACTTCGAAGCTGAACATCGGAGTGCGTCATATCCTGCTGGTTTTCATCTTTCTACTAGTACTGGCCGGGGGAGCCGCCTGGAGCCTGATTTGCCATGATCGGCGCTGGGCATGGCCGGTGGCAGTGCTCCTTCTTTTCCACATCGTTTCTTCGTTACGAGCGTTCCCAACCTCGTATATGGCTTATGCCAATGAACTCTGGGGTGGACCGGCCAGCATCCACAAGTATCTGACCGATTCCACGACCGACTGGGGACAGCAACTGAAAGCGGTGAAGCGCTATGTCGATGAGCGCGGCATTCAGCGGTGCTGGTTTGCATACACAGTGGAACCGGCGATTCCGTTCCGCGCATACGGTATCCCCTGCAAGGCACTGCCCACGATGGACACGATGTGGTTTGGAATGAAGCTTGATACGCCCCCCGTTATCCAAGGACCGGTTTTCATTAGCCACATTTCGCTGACTTTCTATGAATCGGGATCGAGCCAGCTGAATCCGTATCGCGAATTCATGAAACTCAAGCCAACAGCTGTCATCGAAAACGGCGTGTTTGTCTATGACGGCACGTTCCAAGTTCCGTATGCCGCCGCGTTTGACCACGCGGTCAAGTCGAGAGACCTGCTCGAGCAGCATCAACCCGAACAGGCTCTAGACGAGGCTCAATCCGCAATTGCCATCGCGCCCGATTACATGCTGGCACTGATGGCTTTGGGAGAGGCGCAAAAAGCGCTGCAGAAGAATGCTGACGCGCGGGACACATTCGAAAAGGCACTCACGATAGCCCGCAGCATGGAACCGACCGCGCAGGAGGTCTGGATCCCAAGAGTGCAGGAGAAATTTGCCGGGTTGTAAGCCGGGATTGTCTGTCGGAGCAAATACCGACGCTTGGAGCAACAGTGGAAAAAGATAGTTCTAACCGCGTGACATGTTAACAAACGATTAAATCTCAATGAGTTATAACCTGCATCAATGTTTTTAATTGGTCTTTTGGCCTGCTATAGAATCTAATATCAAGATGAGTGAGAAACCCGTTAAACGTTATATCTTTGCTAGTGATTTCGACCAGACATTGACCTTCAACGATTCTGGCTATGTGCTCAGCGAGTTGGTCGGCATCCCGACTGCGGAGTTCGAGCGCAAAGCCCAGGGGATGGCGAAGCTCAACCTGGTGCAGCAAGGCGCCGAGCTGGCCTACCTGCTTCTGCATGATCCGGAGTTTCAGAGTAAAGTTCGGAAAGAACACTTATTCAAGGTGGGGAAAGAGATTCGACTGAAGGAAAACATCTCGCTCCTTTATCAAATTCTGGAGAGCGGAATCGAAGGTTATCATTTTGATTTTTATGTTCTCTCGGCGGCTCCGGTCGAAGTGATTCAGTCCGCCCTGGAGGGACTGGTCCCGCGCAATCACATCTATGGCACGGAGTTCTGCTACAACGAGGCAGGCCAGATTGAATCCATTACTCGCGCCACAGCTGGCTACGGCAAAGTGGCCGTGCTCGATCAGCTACAGAGCGACCGGCAAGTTGGGCCGGACCACATTATCTACACCGGAGACGGCAGCTCGGATCTGCACGTCATGCTGCACGTGAATGTTCGTGACGGTTTCACCATCGCGGTCTCCGAGGCCAAGCACGTTTCCCAGGTGGCGAAAAGAACCATCCTCAGCAACAATGCCCTGGCTGTGCTGGCTCCTATCCTGGAAGACGTTGTGGGCTGGGACCGGCCTCGCATCCGTCAATTCTTCGAGTCCTACGGGATGCTGATTCAGGAGTGGGACCGCGTGCGCACCGACTGGCTGACCTTGCGCTCGGATGGAAGCGACTGGCAGGCGGCGAGCGCCGGCTAAACGATTTTCTCAGTCGTGACAGCACGGGCGAGGACGCCCGCGCCTACATTGGCCTTCATCGTTTATCATTTATCATTCATGTTGCCGCATGCTGCGCGATAAAAATCTGATCCCGCTCTCGCGGCAGCACCAGCATGCGCTGGCGCTGTGCGTGCGCCTCGATCGGGCGATGCAGGCAGGAGATATTGATCTGGAGGCATGGCAGGGGGAAATTCAACAGCAATTTGAAAGCGAGATCGGAATTCACTTTGCTGCGGAAGAACGAGAGTTGTTTCCAGCTGCGGAGCGATTTCCTGAGCTGCAGTCATTGGTCGACGAACTTCTCGCTGAGCATGTTTTTCTTCGCGATTGCTTTTCACGCGCCGCCGCGCGCAGTCTCGATCAGCACAGCCTGGGCGACCTCGGTGAAAAACTGGCGCAGCATATCCGCAAAGAAGAGCGCCAGCTTTTCGAGGGAATGCAGAAAGCCATGAGCTCGCAACAGCTCGCCTCGCTGGGCGTGGCGTTGGACGAAGCGTTGAAGAACGCAGCGAAAGCCTGCGCTCTTCCGAATGAAGGTACGGGGTTGCGGCCACGCCGCTGACCACAAGCGCAAGGCCGACCGTGGCTTCAGACGGGTAGCTATGGGCTGTTCTATACCAGATCCTCGACTTTGACTTCCCCACCCATCCACGAATCGCGGAACTCACTTTCGACAAAGCCCGCGTCATAGTTCCGGTCTTGTGCTTTTAGCGCCTGCTGCAGTCCGAACAGAGAACGTGGATTCCGCGGATTGCGATCGAGGTCCGCGCGGAAGACTTTCTCTGCGCCCGGAGCATCGCGATTGATCAGCAAGACACCGCCTAATGACTCGCGGACAGGAAAGAACCAGTCCGGCGGTTCACCATATTTCAACGTATCCTGAATCGAGACCGCGGCGGTCAGGAGCGAGATGGCCTGAACGTTATCCTTCCTCGCCACGGCGATCTTCGCGCCCAACACATCTTCGGAAATCTTCATGATGTCTTTGGCTTTGTTATTAATCGGCATGGCGAAGACTACATCTGGTGGAGTGTTCTGTTCCGCCTCGGACACTATTTTGTATTCTGCTTCCGCATCAGCAAGCTTGCCAGTTCCAGCCAGAGCCATACCGCGGGCAAAATGCCAGAATCCGGTTGTGATCTTCATCGCAGGGTCCGGTTGCGGCATGGCCAAGATTTCATTCCACTTGTGAAACCGAACATCCACGGCCATCGGGATCGTCATAAAACCTTCGAGGGGCGGCATGTCTTTCACATACGCACTGACGTTCGCAACCAGCAAATCCGCGTTCTTCTTGGCTTCGGCGTAATTGCCATTCATGCTGGCGCACATGGCGATGAAGTGAAGGTTGTGGCTGTAATACATCAACGGATAGATGCCCTGTGCACCGCTCGCCTTGATGTAGGCGCGGTCGACAGCTGCGGCTTGTTCGTTGGTCTTCACGGCTGCTTCATAGTCGCCGGTGCGGATGTAAACGTGCGCCGGCATATGCACAATGTGTCCGGCGTTCGGTGCGAGTGCCGCTAGACGATTGGCGCCGGCCAGCGCGCGCTCCGGATTCGGCGAAGCCTCGGTGGCATGAATGTAATAGTGAATCGCTCCCAGGTGATTGGGATTGCGCCGGATCACGGATTCCAAAGTCGCGACAATCTCCTCCGTGCCTGCTTCGGGTGTGCCGTCCACGTGCCACAAGGCCCAGGAATGAAGATTCATTCCCGACTCAGCAAACAGAGTGGCCGCATCCAGGTCGTCGGGATATTTCTTAGACACGTCGCGCATGGCGTCGTGATAGTCCTCGGCCGCCTGTTTAAGGTCTGCCTTCGGGTCCGCCGGGAAGCGCTTGGCCATGGCTTGAATGTAAGCCCGCTCGCTGGGTGAGGCATTGGACGAAAGATCGACCGCCTTCTGGATCGCCTCATGGGCTTGTTTGAAGCGGTCTTCGCTGGCGGGATCGTTGTAGTTCGGTCCCACGGCTTCGGCAATTCCCCAATACGCGATCGCTAGTTTGGGATCGAGTTCAGCCGCGCGCTGAAACGAGCGTGCGGCCTCGTCGTGATTGAAATCGTAAATCAGACGCAATCCCTGATCGAAGAACTGCTGGGCTTCGGGATTGCTGGTGGAGACTGGATGATGAGCGTTTCCCATGCCCGGCATGAGCTTTGCGGGCTTGGACTGAGTGTGATCCGAATGATCTTGCGCAAAGGACAGCAAGCAAAACGACAGGACGAGCAAAACGAATATGCGAAATCGCATACGAATGTTCCTCCTTCAATAATTAGGGGTACAGGAAGTGTGTTGCGTAAGTTGCCCCAAGTGCGGCCAGCTTAATCCAAACCCTTGCAAGATGCAACGGAGGCGCGCCTCGAGAATGCGTCGTGCAACCTTTTCAAAATCTTAAAACGCAGAGACCGCTGAGAACATCCGCAGAGTACGCGGAGACGAGCGCCGCGGCTTGAATCCAGAATCGCATTGGCCTCATCTAGCAGCTATGAGCCAGCAAGATAGTGTGGTCCCTCTGACAGATTACTCAGAGGCAATCGGCCAGCCCTCGGCAGCAAGAACGTTTAGCGATTCGGATTTGCTCGACGCGTACTCTCAAGCAGTCGTTGGGGCCGCGGAAGCAATCAGTCCTTCGGTGGTCAAAATTGATGTTACGCAGGCGGGCCGAAGCCGCTCGGGCGAACCTCGCGAGCGTCAAGGCGGAGGCTCTGGATTTGTTTTTACTCCCGATGGCCTGGTGCTCACTAACAGCCATGTGGTACACGGCTCGACACGCATTGATGTTTCCCTTCCCGATGGCCAGCGCTTCCCTGCCCACATTCTCGGTGACGATCCCGCGACGGATCTGGCGGTGATCCGGATCGGCTTGCCCAGCAACGATGCTCCCCACCTCATGGCCGCCCCTCTCGGAGATTCGCAGCGTCTTCGCGTTGGACAGTTGGCAATTGCGATCGGGAACCCTTACGGCTTCCAGTACACGGTGACTGCCGGCGTGGTCAGCGCGTTGGGGCGTTCGCTGCGCTCCTACTCCGGGCGGCTGATCGAAGATGTGATTCAAACCGACGCGTCGCTCAATCCGGGCAACTCCGGCGGTCCTCTGGTAACGTCCGATGGGCGCGTGGTGGGCGTGAACACGGCGACGATCATGGGCGCGCAGGGACTCTGCTTCGCGATTGGTATTAACACTGCGAAGTTCGTTGCGGGACGGTTGCTACGCGATGGCAGGATTCGCCGCAGCTACATTGGCGTCGAGGCACAGACGGTGCCGCTGCTTCGCCGCGTGGTGCGCTTTTACGATCTGCCTAGAGAAAGTGGCGTGATCGTAGCCTCGGTCACGAGTGGCAGTCCGGCACAGAGGGCCGGGTTACGAGAGGGCGACGTGATCGTCGCCATGGATGGCAAGCCGGTCGCGGGGGTGGACGATTTGCATCGTCTGCTAACCGACGCGCGCGTGGGAGCAAGCAGTGCGCTGACCGTTCTGCGCCACACGGAAAAGCTGGAGCTGAAAGTTGTGCCCGAGGAAATGCGCGAGCAATAATCTGCGTGGCGCAGGATTCTGCTGGGCGGTCATGCCACGTTGGGGATCTCCGCCAGAGCGCTGTAGATATTCAGGCCAAGGGACCGGCCGACACGCGCCATTTCGTCGGCCCCGGTCGAAGGTCCGCCAACTCGAAGCACGGCATCGCACTTCTCGAGAAGTCGAATGGCGATGGGATGAAATACTTCATTGAAAGCTTCGTCGCCGATCTCCCTGGACCCGGCTAACTCAGCCAGCGGAAGCGCCAACCACTCGCCCAGAACTGGGATGTGTCCGGCGCGGAAGATGGGTAGCGCGTAGGATTGCATTTCCTCGACATTCCTCTTGATCAAGGACGGATCGTCATTCGTGCCGGAGCGATAGGGTCCGGCAATCAGAATCATCATCGGTTTTGGGGTCACAAGTTCGGCTCCCGGAGCCACGCCTAAACTTACCGCAAAACCCAGTGAGAGGTCACTCGCCCGTTTGCAGATTCGTGGCCCTAGCATCTTCGCCAACTCGTACTTAGTGTATGAGTGTCCGCGGCACCAAGGGCCCACGAGTGTCATTGCGCGGGCCTTCCCGGCTGTGTTAGCTTCAACAAACAGCAGAGGTTCGCTTGCAAGCAACAGTTCCCGCCGGGCTGGACCGCAAAGAAGCGGAAATTTATTTGCGGTTGGACTCGAAGCGGCTCCCAAAACACATCGCCATTATCATGGACGGCAACGGCCGATGGGCCCGGCGGCGCCATCTGCCGCGCATCGCCGGACACCGCGCCGGGGTTTCGTCCGTGCGCTCGACGGTGGAGACTGCTTCTCGCATTGGTATTCCCGCGCTCACGCTCTACGCTTTCTCCGAGGAGAACTGGAAGAAGCGTCCAGCAAGCGAAGTCAATTTCCTGATGGGCCTGCTCTGCCGCTATCTGAAGGCGGAAGTGCCCACGCTGAACAAGAATAATGTTCGTCTGGAATACATCGGGCGCCAGCGCGAGCTGCCGCCGTCGGTGCAAGAGAAAATGGAGTGGGCCCGTGAGGCCACAGCACACAACACGGGCATGGTGCTGACTCTCGCGCTCAATTACAGTGCGCGAACGGAACTGGTAGACGCATTTCGCTCTATGGTCGATGCGGCTGCACGCAATGGAGGCTTGGATCATCTGGAAATCGACGAGCACGAGGTATCTCGTCATCTCTATACCCGACATTTGCCTGATCCAGATTTGGTCGTCCGCACCAGCGGCGAGATGCGCTTGAGCAACTTTCTGCTCTGGCAACTGGCCTACGCGGAAATCTACGTGACTCCTACGCTGTGGCCTGAGTTCCGGGGCGTGCATTTGCTCGAGGGCATCGCGGAATACCAGAAACGCGAGCGGCGCTATGGAGGCTTGGCGGGCGACGGTTCGCAAACTCATAGCGATGAACATCACCACGCTGAACCTTCGCGGACGAAAGTGTCCGCGCCACACGTTACCGCGCCATACGCTTCGAAGACGGGCAGGAGCTGAGGCTCTTGCATCTGCTCAAGCGAATCCTCACCGCGGTAATTCTGATTCCAATTGTTTTGCTGCTGGTGCTGCGCGCCCCTGTGCCCGTAGTGGCTTTGGTGGCGGCTCTGGTTGCATTGCTCACGGTGCAGGAATTGCTCAAGCTCGCCGAGGCGTATGGCATTCGGCCCCTGCGCTGGCCAACCTACATTTTTGTCGGGATATTCTTCCTGCTCCTGTCCATCAAGACTGGACACGACAAGCCTCTGCTCTCGACCGCGATCTTCATTTACAGCGCGGGATTTGCGGCGGCCATCGCACCATTTGTTTTTCTCACGATTGCCATGCGGAGGGTGAACCTCAGCAGCGCGTTTCCAGCCGCGCTGGTTTCTACGTTTGCCTTCGTCTATGTCGCTTTGCCACTCGGATTTCTAGTGCAGTTGCGCGAGCAGTGGTCGGGCGCATTCCTACTTCTGTATTTGCTTCTAATCGTATGGGCCGGCGACATCTTTGCCTACTTCGTGGGACGTTCCTTGGGCCGTCATCTGATGTCGCCCCGCATCAGTCCCAAGAAGACCTGGGAGGGTGCCGCGGCGTCTCTGCTGGCGAGTCTTGTGGTGGGAATGTTGCTCTACAACTATGCCCTACCGATTAGCACGGCATTACTGAACGCGCATCTAATCCAACAGCGAGACGGTTTCTTTGCGTTACAGAAGCCGCCGCTGGGGCCCACGCTGCTGCTTTCGGCGGCCATCAACATCGCCGCGCAATTAGGCGATCTGGTGGAGTCGTTGATCAAACGTGGAGCTGGAGTGAAGGATTCAGGAACAATTTTGCCAGGCCACGGAGGCATGCTGGACCGCATCGATGCTCTGCTCTTTGCCGCTCCGGTGCTATGGTACTATGCGGCTTGGCGCGTGATGCAGTAGGGCTTTTAACCACAAAGGACACGAAGGGACCAAACATAGTTTGCCAGGAGTAAACATCGCGAGCTAAGGTTTTCCTTTGCGAACCTTCGTGTCCTTTGTGGTTCTCGATTTTCATATTCATGAAGCGTATCTCCATCCTGGGTTCGACTGGCTCCATCGGGCGCAGCACGTTGAGCGTGGTTGAAGCTTACCCCGGGCGCTTCCAAGTCGTTGCCTTGGCAGCAGGAAGGAATGTGGATGTCGCCTTCGAGCAGGCTCTGCGATGGAAGCCGCGACTGGTGTCGGTTGCCGGTGAAGAAGATGCTGAAATCCTTCGCAACCGTCTAAAAGCCTCGCAACTGGACGCTGTCGAAGTCGTTCACGGCTCCGCGGGAACCGTACAAGTCGCGACCCACCCGGAAGCAAACTTCGTAGTCAGCGCCATCGTCGGCGTAGCCGGACTCGAAGCCACCTACGAAGCAGTACGCGCGGGCAAGACAGTGGGCCTGGCGAACAAAGAATGTCTGGTAGCCGCCGGAGAACTGATCACCGGCGAAGCCCGCCGTCAAGGCAAACCGTTATTGCCCATCGACAGCGAACACAACGCGATCCATCAGTGTCTGCGGGGCGGAAGAATGGACGAGGTTCAGCAGATCTGGCTGACTGCGTCGGGCGGACCTTTTCTACATACTCCCAAGTCGCAATTTTCCGCAATCACGGTCGAACAGGCTTTGAACCATCCCACCTGGAAGATGGGCCGCCGCATCACCATCGATTCTGCGACCCTGATGAATAAAGGCTTCGAGGTCATTGAGGCCTGCCGTTTGTTCAATCTACCGCCCGGCCAAGTGCAGGTCATTGTGCATCCCCAGTCCACGATCCATTCCATGGTCGAGTTTGTGGATGGCAGCATACTTGCTCAATTCTCGGTGACCGACATGCGGCTGCCAATCCTCTACGCGTTGACCTATCCGGAACGCGTCCCGTCCGATATGCGCTTCCCGGTCATGGACTTACGACACCTCGATTTCGAGCCTCCGGACATGGCAAAATTTCCTTGCCTGCAGCTGGCCTATGAAGCAGCGGAAGCTGGAGGTGGAAAAACGGTTGCACTCAACGCCGCCGACGAGGTCGCCGTAGCGGCGTTTCTCAATGGCAGTATCCATTTCACTGAGATTCCTGACATAATTAGGATGGTTCTTGCGGAAACCGGAGTCGGGAAATTGGAGTCTATTAGCAAAGTGTTGGAAGCAGACGCAGAAGCCCGGCAGATCGCGCATGAGAAAGTAGAGCAAGTGGGTTTTGCTGCGGCATCGCGTTCCGTTTCCTCCACTTCTCGAAGGGAATAATCGAAACTCTATGTCAGGATTTTTTATAGCTGTGCTCGCGATGGCGGTGGTGTTGGGATTCATGATTCTGATCCATGAATTCGGCCACTACGCGGTCGCGAAGTTGCTGGGCGTGCGAGTCGAAGTTTTCTCTATCGGATTTGGCAAGCGCCTGCTCGGTTTCCGCCGCGGCGATACCGACTACCGCATTAGCGCCATTCCTCTCGGCGGTTACGTCAAGATGAGCGGCGAGAATCCCATGGATGAGCGCACCAACGACCCTGGCGAGTTCCTCTCGCACCCGCGCTGGCATCGCTTTCTTATCGCCATCGCTGGGCCGTTCATGAACATCATGCTCGCCATCGGCCTGCTCACGGTCGTTTATATGGTGCACTACGAATATCCCGCGGTGCTGGACGAGCCCGCGGTTATCGGCTGGGTGTTGCCCGACACTCCGGCGGCAAAAGCTGGAATTCAGATTGGCGATCGCATCGCTCGTCTGGACGGAATCGAGAATCCTACTTGGAAGCAAGTCGACCCAACAGAGGCCTTGAGCCCGAATCAGCCGCTTAATGTCACTCTCGAACGCGATGGGAAATCCTTCGAGAAGACAATCGTGCCCGAAGCCTACGGCGTAAATCAGATGGGGTACGCCGGATGGGTTCCCAAAGAGCCCAGCGTCACAGTCACCGAAATCGAATCCGATATGCCTGCTCAAAAGGCTGGGATAAAAATCGGCGATGAAATCCTGACTGTGGATGGACAACCGATCCCTGCCCTCGAAGCCATGATTGAGACCCTGAAGCGCACCCAAGGAAGGCCGATCGAGATCACGGTTCTGCGCGATGGCCAGCAGAAGACCTTCACCATGCAGCCGGTGTTAGCCGATGTCCCGGGCCAGCAAGAGAAACGTTACCGCGTGGGACTTGGCAGCCTGCCCATGAAGGTGACCACCCTGCCCTTGGGCGCTGCCTTCCGCAAGTCGATCGAGCAAAACAAGGAAGGCTCGCTGCTCATTCTCGAGCTCGTGCAGAAAATGATTCAGCGCAAGATCTCGATCCGCACGGTTGAAGGACCGATCGGCATTGGCCGGGCCGCTGGAGAAGCGGCTACGGAAAAGGGCTGGACTCCTCTGATGGCTCTGACGGCCGCGATCAGCCTGAATCTCGGCATCTTCAACCTGCTGCCGATTCCGATCCTCGATGGCGGCGTGATCCTGCTGCTTTTCGTCGAGAGCATCATGCGCCGCGACATCAGCCTGCAGATCAAGGAACGAATCTATCAGGCCGCATTTGTGTTCCTGGTACTGTTTGCGGTGATGGTGATCTACAACGACCTGGCGAAAACCTTGCCGGGAATGATGCAGAGACTGCCGTAGCCAAGATAGGCGCGAGCGTCCTCGTTCGTGCTGGAGTGGCGGTGTTCTCCCCTCGCCCGGAGGATAGCATTGCATCGTTTACCCCTCTGAGATACAATGTATCTCAGAGGAGCAACATGCCAGCTACTGAGATGGTCCACGTCCGCATTGATAAGCGGATCAAAACAAAGGCGGCGAAGACGCTGGCAAGCATGGGCCTTTCGGTCTCCGATGCGGTGCGCGTCCTGCTAACCCGAGTCGCCGTGGAAAAGGCACTGCCCTTCGACGTAAAGGTGCCCAATGCCACGACGGCTGCGGCCATCCGGGAGGCTCGCACCGGCAAGATGCCGGCGTTCCGCAATGCCTCCGACTTGATGGCTGATTTGAATGCGGACGATTGAGCGCACCAACGTGTTCAAGCGCGATTTCAAGCGGGAGAAATCAGGACAATACAGGGGCGATCTGGACGCGCTTGTTTTCACCACGATTTCACTTCTGGCAGAAGATAAGCCTCTGCCAGAGAAAACCCGCGATCACGCTCTTGGGGGCGAATGGCGAGATCACCGCGAATGCCACCTCAAACCGGACCTGCTTCTGATTTACCGGAAACCAAACGCGGAACTATTGCAACTTGTCCGACTGGGTTCCCACAGCGAACTCTTCGGCTAGTTCGGGTTTCTTAGTTTCACGCAAATCGTCTAAACTAGATAAACATGGCGAACATTCAACGCAGAAAAACTGTTACTTGCTCGATCAATGGCGTCCGCGTGGGCAGCGATGCACCGGTTGTGGTGCAGTCCATGACGAACACGGATACCGCGGACATTCCCTCGACCGTCCAGCAAGTCGCGGCACTGGCGCGCGCGGGCTCTGAACTGGTTCGGGTCACGGTCAATAACGAAGATGCCGCAGCCGCGGTCGCGCCCATCGTCGAGCAGCTTGAAAAGCAAGGCATCAACGTCCCCATCGTCGGCGATTTCCATTACAACGGACATCTGCTGCTCAAGAAATATCCTGAGTGCGCCCGGGCGCTGGCCAAGTACCGCATCAATCCCGGCAACGTGGGCATCGGCCGCAAGGACGATTCCAACTTCCGCACCATGATTGAAGTGGCCGTCGAGAATCAGAAGCCGGTACGCATCGGCGTCAACTGGGGTTCGCTCGATCAAGCCTTGCTCACCCGCATGATGGACGAGAACTCGCGCCTCGCCGAACCGAAAGACGCCCGCGAAGTCACGATGGAAGCCATGGTCGTGAGCGCGCTGAATTCCGCTGAACTCGCCGAGAAGCACGGATTGCGCGCTGACCAGATCATCCTCAGCGCGAAAGTCAGCGGCGTGCAGGATTTGATCGACGTCTATCGCTCATTGGCCGCTCGTTGCAATTATCCGCTGCATCTCGGACTGACCGAAGCCGGGATGGGAGCGAAAGGCGTCGTCGCGTCGAGCGCTGCGCTCGGGGTTCTGCTGCAGGAAGGCATCGGCGACACCATCCGCGTCTCGCTTACGCCGGCACCGGGCGGCGATCGCACTGAAGAAGTCCGCGTCGCGCAGCAGATTCTGCAATCGCTCGGAATCCGCAGCTTCACCCCGCAAGTCACGGCTTGTCCCGGATGCGGCCGTACCACCAGCACGTTCTTCCAAGAAATGGCTGAGCAGATTCAGTCCTACCTGCGCGAGCAGATGCCCGCGTGGAAAGATCGCTACACGGGCGTCGAAGAGATGAAAGTCGCGGTCATGGGCTGCATCGTCAACGGTCCCGGCGAATCCAAACACGCCAGCCTGGGCATTTCCCTGCCCGGCACTTTCGAAGAACCCAAAGCACCGGTCTACGTCGACGGTCGCCTGTTCACCACGCTAAAGGGCGACCACATCGTCGCCGAATTCATCAAGATCCTCGACGAGTACGTCGATTCCCACTACGCCGCCCGCTCCGAAGAAACTGTGAAAGTGTAGGCGCGAGCGTCCTCGCTCGTGCGGAGTGGGATGATGCGCGATTACGCCAACAGCGGAAGATTTGAGCTCGACGCTTCGTCCGCGATCGGATCAGCGATACTCTTTAGCTCGGGATAGTGCTTCAAGAGCGTCTCGGTCGCCTTCACGCGCTGTCCGCCTAACATGTATTTCAGCTGCAGCGCGTTCACTCCGGCCTTGGCTTCGAAATGATTATTCGCGACCACGTACGTGACTTCGGCCTTATGTGCGATGCGCTCGATTTTCTCTTTCCATCCCGCTAATTCTGCTTCGCTATAGAAATAGTTGTAACGATCGGCGCCTTTCTCGGCTTCAAACCACTGATCGTAATTCCGGCCGTGCAGGCGCACGTATCCGACTGGTGAAGTCACAGGTTCCGTTGCTTCGAGCGATCGCCCGATCAGCGGCTGATCGATATTGCAGAACGCGACATTTCTTTCCGTAAAGTAGCTGAGCGTCTCGGGATTGTTCCAGCTTTCATGCCGCACTTCGACCGCACGGGGAAACTCGATGAACTGGCGCAGCAGTTGCTCGAGATATTCTCGGTTCAACGATGTGTTCTTGAACGAGACGGGAAATTGAATGAGCAGAGCGCCGAGCTTTCCAGTCGAGGCCAGTGCATCCAGGCCTTCGCGCGCCAGCCTTTCGTCTTCATCGTTCGGTTTGATGGTCGCGGCCGACGTCGGCTCCATCACCGCAATGGGAGAATGCGTGAACGAGCGGTGCAATTTGGCCGTGAACATAAACTTCGGATTCACCGCGACCTTGCGCACCCAGAGCTTGGCCAATTCCGGCTTGATGTGCCCGTAAAAAGAAGTGTTGATCTCGACTACATCGAAGCACAGCGCGAGAAGTTCCAGGGCATGCCGCTTCTGGCGCTGCATCCCCGGCGGATAAAAGACTCCGTCCCAGTCTTTATAGCTCCAACCAGCCGTGCCGATGCGAATCTCGCGCGGGGTTTCCATAAGGAAGACGTACAGAATTGCAGGTTAGCACAGGGAAAGCGGCAGCTTGCGGATGGCTTCTTATTGCAGGACCAACGTCACCCAATAAATTCCATTCGGATAGCTGCTGGTACGCGCGTAGCACGTCCCCACTGAGAAAGTATGGACCCCGCGGCTTTCGATCGCCTTGGCCGCCGCATCTGGTAAGGTCTCCGGCTGCTCCGTAGTGTAGCGAACAACGTAGGATCCCCGAGCGGCTACAGTCTTCAGAGAATCCGCCCGCGCCATGGAGCAGGCAGCGTTCTCTGCGGTATCGCTATCCACCCACAGTAACGGAGGCAAGTTCTCGTCCCGCCGCAAGTGAGCGATGCTTCCGCTTACCAGGCCTCCCGCTTGCCGCGGCGAATAGGCTGGAAGTGTATGCGCGAAATCCTGCGCGACATACAGCGAAGACCCGGCACGCACCACGCCGAATCCGGCCACGTTGTAGCCTGGATTCAGCAGATTCTCGCGGTGCGGAGGTGAATGCATTAGGCCTTGATGCGATTGCTCCACGCCGCTCGCGGCTGAAACATTCTCTCCAGCTTTATCCAGATGCAGCGAGCAGCTGGCCGCCAGCCGTTGTTGCAGGGAGGGCTCTCCGGCAAACTGATGCGAAAGCTCGTGCTGCGCGGCCATTGCCGCAGCGTGCGCCCGCGCCGCCTGAGTTAGGCCAACGTCCATTTGCAGAGGCGCTACTCCGGCCTGCGCCCGCGCCTGGTTGGCCAGATTGAAAAGTTCGCGCTCGGCCTCGGCGTCGTACCCGGATGAATCATTGGGGGAGGGCTGCTGCGCCGAGGCCACATTCAACACGTTTGCGGGCGGCGATTTCGGATCCTTTACTGGAGCCGCTCCGCCGATTAGAAACATCGCCAGCCAAGCCGTTGGGACCCGAAACATGTTTTGCCTTACCCACGTTCAGGACCCGGGAGGATCGCATTTGGGAGGATCAACTTTACAGCTTTGTTTCTCTGACCATACGCTCTAGAATCGAGCCAGGCACGATTACAAGGGAGATGGCTTCGAATTGACTTTATTCGCGTCCCTGCTTGGTCTGGTTCTCGTTCTGGAACTAGTCCTTTTGATACTGGCCTTTCTGCTGTTCCAGCGAAGGTTTGGCACTTCCTCGCAACTTGAGGCATTAAAACATCTTGCGGGTCAGGCCGAGGCCATGCGCCAAAACCTGTCAGCTCAGTTCGCTTCGGCCACGGCCGATACCGCCATGCGTCTGGAGCAGACGAAAGGTGCCATCGGCCTACAGGTCGCCGACCGCCTGGGCGATGGCTTCTCGGCCATTCGTTCCGCCGTCGAAGAACAGATGAAAGCAGGGCGCCAGGAACAGTCTGAGGGGCTGGCTCAGGCCCGCACTGAGTTGACCTCCTCGCTCGCGCTCACGACGGCGCAGCTTAAGTCCGAGTTTGACGGCCTCAATCAGAAAACGGCGCAGAGTCTGGATTCGATCCGCGACCGGGTCGACGCACGCCTGCTCGATATCACCGACCAGGTGCAGCAAAAACTCGACCAGAACATCAAGGAGGGCTTCGCACAGTTCGAGAAAGTGCAGCAGCACCTGAAAGCGGCGGAAGAACAGCTCCGCGAAGTCGGCGCGCTCGGACATTCCATCAACGACTTGAACAACCTGCTCAAGCTGCCGCATCTGCGTGGCCGCTTTGGCGAAGCCAGCCTGGAACGCTTGCTCGCCGATTTTCTTCCCGCGCACATGTTCGAAATGCAGGCGCAATTGCCCGAAGACGGTGGACGCGCCGACGCCATCATTCAGTTCCCGGATCGACGGTTGCCCATTGACGCAAAGTTCCCGCGTGAAACGGTGCTGGCGCTGTTTGAAAGCAATGTCGAAGCCGAGATTGAAGAAGCCCGCATCGCGCTGGTGCGCGTCATGAAGGCGGAAGCGAAACGCATCAAAGCCTACATCCAGCCGGAAAACGGAACAACTGATATCGCCTTGATGTATTTGCCCAGCGAGACGCTCTATATGGAAGTGATTCGCAACCGCGAGCTCGCCGACTGGCTTAACCTGCAACACGTATTTCCAGTTTCGCCAAACAGTTTGCTGATGACCTTGCAGACTATCGCTCTGGTCCACAAATGGTATGAAGTGGCTAGCCGCTTTGAGAAGAGTCGCCTGGAATTGTCGAAGGCTCAGAAGTCGTTCGACTATTTCCAGAGCCAGTTTGAAAACGTCGGCAAGAGTTTGAGCAAAGCGCAAGAGGCTTTCGACAAAGCGCAAACGCATCTGAAGACCTACCGAGGCCGCGTGACCGTGCTCAGCGGCCAGGAGCAACTGGATCTCGATGCAGCCGCCGCAAGCCCAACCATCCAAAAGACCGACGAGCCTATGCTTCCCCTGACCGACAAGGCCAGCGCCTAGCAAGTGCGGCACGGACTTTGACGGCCTCGACGGATATATATCTTGATCTATTCTGTGTGATATACTATGGTATATATCCTTGCAATCCTAGGAGAGCCGGATGCCTCGTACGGCAAAACTTTTTTCCAACGGGCGCAGCCAAGCCGTCCGCCTGCCCGCGGAGTACCGCTTCGCCGGATCGGAGGTCTACGTGCGCCGCGATCCCGCCACCGGCGATATCATCCTGTCGCGGAGACCCGACTCGTGGCAGGACTTCTTCGAGTTGATGAAGACCATCGACGTGCCTAAAGAGTTCATGGCCGATCGAGACGACGCCACGCCGCAGAAGCGTGGGCTATTCTGATGCGGGTTCGCTATCTTCTGGATACGAACACCGCCAGTTACGTCATCAAGGGGAACTTCCCCCGCGTGCGCGACCGGCTGCTGAAAGTGTCCATGGCTGAGGTTGGAATATCGGCCGTCACCGAGGCCGAGTTGCGCTTCGGCGTTGCCAGGAAACCCGAGGCGGTAAGGCTCAAGACCGCCGTCGAGGAATTCTTGCTGCGGGTCGAGGCCTTGCCTTGGGATTCAGAGGCCGCCCAGCAATACGCACAAATTCGAGCGGACCTCGAACGAACCGGGAAGCCGATGGGCAACCTGGACCTGATGATCGGCGCTCACGCGCTCTCTGCGCAACTAGTCCTGGTCACTCACGATCATGTCTTTCGCCGGATCAAACGATTGAAGACCGAGGACTGGAGCAAGTGAACCGGCCCCAACATTTTTCCCTTCACAGTCTCGCGGAATGTGCCGAGAATATCGTTGAAATTTCGTGCCGAAAGGCTATGATGATTCGCGCCCGTGGGGGGCTCATTGTGGCGAACTCAGTACAATCTGGGGGCCCATTTCCCCGGATACACCCGTCAGCCGCCGGTGCTGCTTTAGCACTTGTGGCGCTGTTGCTGCCAGTTGTGATCTCAGCCCAGTCCAAGCCATCCTACAGTTTCGCAACTCTCTACACGTTCACCGGGCCAGACGGAGCAAATCCCACGGCAGGGGTTATCTTTGACACGAGTGGAAACCTGTATGGCACTACCTTGCACGGCGGAGCTACGAAACATTGGGGAGCAGTGTTCAAGCTGGACAGCACCGGCAAAGAGACGGTGCTACACAGCTTTCGCTCCGGCCAATGGGGCTACTATCCGGGGGCAGGCCTAATCCTCGACTCGGAGGGCAACCTCTATGGCACCACGGACGGGGACTATAGTTATGCGGGGACAGTGTTCAGGCTGAATGGTGCCGGTAAGCAACTGGTGTTGCACCAATTCGTTTTCGCCGACGGGTCTGCTCCTAACGGATTGATTCGTGACAAAGTGGACAATCTCTATGGCACGACTAGCACGGACGGTCCTGATGGTTACGGAACAATATTTAAGGTGAGCCAGAGTGGCGAGGAGACAACACTGTACAGCTTCACCGGAAGTGCGGACGGCGGATCTCCCATCGCAGGGGTTATCCGCGACTCGGCCGGCAATCTATACGGCACTACAGGGTTTGGCGGCAGTGGCGGCGGTGGAACCGTGTTCAAGCTGGATACGACTGGTCACTTCACTGTGCTTTATAGCTTCACCGGGGGTACGGACGGCGGAGAACCAGCGGGACTCATCCAGGACCACGCGGGAAATCTCTATGGCACTACAGTTTCTGGCGGCGACCTCAGTTGCGGCTCGGGTCATGGATGCGGAACCATATTCGAGTTGGATACTGCCGGTAGTGAGACCGTGCTACACAGCTTCACCGGCCACGCCGACGGGGGATACGACCTCGCAGGCGGAGGTTTGGTCTTCGACTACGCGGAAAACATTTACGGCACCACCGAGTTCGGCGGGTCTTCGGGCGGCGGAACACTGTTCAAACTTCATAACACGGGAAAGCTGGCGACGATCTACAACTTCACCGGGAAGGCGGACGGGAAAACTCCCTACGGTTTGAGTCGGGATAAGCTGGGCTATCTCTACGGCACAACTGAATACGGGGGCGATCCAAAGTGTGGCTGCGGGACCGTATTCAAGATGCATCCTGACTGACGATCCGCTTGCAAGAATAAGCTCAAATTGCACAGCATCTAATGGGCTCACTCGCGCATGGGCGGGCCTTCAGCGTTCACATTAATTCAGGCCTGAAATCACATACAGCACAGACAACGTCTGGTAGTAGCTGTAGACGAACTCGGACGCGTCGAAGTTGGTAATCACGGGCGCGATCGAAACTACTCCGCCAAGATCCCCTGGCACTAACTGACGAACCGGTTTCATCTTTCCGGTCGTGATGTCCAGGCGTTGAATTGTGACCGGCACTTCTCCCGGCCGGAAGGCGTAAAGCGCTTTGCTGTCGGCGGACCACTGCGCGAGCACATAGCCGGGCTCTACGTCGGGAACGTGGTGGACTGGCCCTCCGCTGAGCGGGAATAGATCCAGTTTGTAGTCGGCAGTCTCGCCCGCAACGAAATTCCCGTCAGGCGAAGGCAGAGTGGCATAGACGCCTTCGGGTGTGACGGGCTCAGGTTTGCCGCCGGCAACATCGACAACGTAGGTGCGTCCCGAGTGTCCAGGCTCATTTCCATTGAAGACGATTCGCTTGCCATCGGGCAAGAAGTGAGCGCCGTTCTGCAAGCGCTCAAAACCCGGCAACGGGAGGTTACGCGATTGACCGGGGCCGACCGGGAGCAGAGTGAGCTGCGCTGGTCCAGTGCGCGAGAACGAAATCGCCCATTTGCCGTCAGGGGACAGCGTGTCCGCGGTGCCGTCCGCCAAACGGATGGGGGGCGAGCCATCAATCTTGCGAATGGCGACAGCATCCTCTGGACCGGCAGGTTCCGATCCCTCCTCGAATAATACCGACTGGCCGTCTGGCGAAATATCCTTTGCGATGCTCCAGTCGTACCAGGAAAGATCGCGCACCTGTTTATCCTTACCGCTCCACTCCATGGCGAGCCGCTCGTTGTCGATGGTTGCGAGAATGCGTCCGTCGGGAGCGATGTCCTGCAGGGTGAAGCCACCGGGTACGGTAAGAACTTTGCGCTGCCGCCCCGACAAGCTGACCGCCCACAGAGAGCGATTGCTCGATCCGCTTTCCACCGCACTGAACCACACTTCGTTGCCCTTGGGAGACCACGCCAAACCGTATTCCCATCCCCAACCGGCCGATAGCGTAGTTTTGTTTTTGTCCAAGTCGATGACGCAAACGGAACCGCCGTCATCCCATCGCTTGGGGTGATCGAGGAAAGCGATTCTGTCTCCGCGTGGAGAAAAGCGAATGTTGCTAATCGATCCACTGGTCTCGTAAAGAACTTTGTCAATCGGGTATTCCAGACGATCGCGGCCATCCTTGTGGTGCACAACGGCAAGTCCGCCATCCGAACTCCAGTCTGCCCACGCGACGTCTTGCAGGATCTCCCTCGGCGTTCCTCCAAGCATAGGACTCTCGGCCAGGACACCGCCCTCGAAGTCGAGCCGTGAGCCCGGCCTGCCGCGCAAGGTTAGAGCCAGTTCACTGCTGCGCGAGATGCCCAGAAGATAGGCGGACGTTAAGTCCAGCGGCCGAGCCAGCAATGAGTCGGGGATTGTGGAAAAGATCCGCAGCGGCCGCCCATTCCACGAAGCTCCGTAGACTACCGTGCGACCGTCCGGTATGAAGCGGGCCGAGTAAATTGTGCCGCGCTCGAAGGTCATGCGGCGGTAGTCGGGATTCTGAACGGTTCGGAGCCTGAACCCCAGATAAACAACGGCTGCCAGCAGCAATGCGCCCACGATGCGCGGCAACCACCTCCGAAACCGCGTCGAGGCCAACCGGAACGGAAGGACTAGTCTGCTGGTGGTAATGTCCGCCAAGGTGCTGAGCGCGAACGCCAAGTCGCGCGCCGACTGGAAGCGGTTCTCGGGCTCCTTCTCCAAGCAATGCCGGACCACGTGTTCAAACGCGGCCGGAATGTCCTGGCCAGCACGAATCATTTCTGGAGGATCCTCTTTGAGGATCGCGGTAATAGTGTCGACGTGGGTCTCGCCGGCAAAAGCGCGTTTGCCGGTGAGCATTTCGTAAAGGATTGCGCCGAAACTGAAGATGTCACTGCGATGATCCACAGACTTGCCGCGCAACTGCTCGGGCGACATGTACGCCACTGTTCCCAGGATCGACCCTGACCGGGTTTGAGTGGTCATGCTCGCGATCGAACCCGCCTCGCCGGCTTCCGAATCGAATCCGGAACTTAGTAGCTTGGCGATTCCAAAATCGAGGATTTTGATGCGCCCATCTTTGGTGAGGAACAGGTTTTCCGGCTTGAGGTCGCGATGCACAATGCGTTTTTCGTGCGCCGCCACCAGACTCTGCGCAATTTGTTGGGCGTAGTCCAGGGTTTGACGCCGCGGGATTGGACCGTTGAGCAAACGTTCGCGCAAGGTCTGTCCTTCGAGCAACTCGGAAACGATGTAGGGGGCGCCATCGTGCATGCCGATGTCATATATCGCAACGATGTTGGGATGACTCAGAGCGGCGGCAGCGCGGGCTTCCTGCTCAAAACGGCGCAGGCGGTCCTGATCATTGGCCAGGGAGGGTTTGAGTATCTTGATGGCAACGTCCCGTCCCAGCCGTTCGTCGCTGGCGCGGTAGACTTCGCCCATCCCTCCCGAGCCTATCTTTTCCAGCACCCGATAGTGGCCCAGGATTTTACCAATCATGCAGAATCTGAAGCGGCGATTGTCGGCATGTTATGACGGTGCGGGTGTGAAGTCAACTGCCGCACGCAAAGGCGCGCCCGTCTGTTAGCGTGCGTTTTTGTTCATACGGTTGCAATCCGGTGCAACCATCGCAAATATTACGTTTTCTGGTTACTTCACAGGTTACTCTCCCAAACTATCGTGCTACGTCTATGGCCCGTTTGGGCGTTGCACTAGTGGTGCGGCCTTGCTACCTTGACCACATTGAGCCTCCCCTTAGGTGCTGTGACGGACCTTCTTGGGGGTGAGATATGAAACTTGTTCATCTGTGCTACGCGGCGTTGGGGTTTGCGGTGGCTCGCTGGATTTTTAAGCGGGAGCCAATGCCGGTAGCTGATCCGGTCACTCGTTTCCGCTCATCTGGCTTGCTGTAAACTTCACGGGCGTGTGGCGCCCTGTTGCGCGGCTACTTCGTCCCGCACGTCCGTGATTTTCCTTTTTAGGGTGCCAATGCATGAGCAGGCGTCCCAGTCTGCTTTCATTAACAGTCATATCGATCACCGCGTGGCTGAAGGTTCTAAGACCAACGTTCGTCCTTCCGTGCCGTTGCCTAGGCTTTTTCTGACTACAATTTGACTTAGGGAGATCCTGGGTTTTCGGACGGATACGGATGAGGCATCGGTGTTATCTCGGCGTTTTTCTGGTTTTTCTAGGCCTAGTGTCGCTGGAAATGATGCTACCGGTTTGCGCCGCCGCGCAATCGGACGGCGAAGTATCCCTGGGGGATCTGGCACGTTCCCTGCGCCAAAGCAAAGAGCCGAAAGAACCGGCTGCGCCTGCCATCATCGACAACGACAATCTTACTCAGGTGATCGACGATGTCGAACACTTCCGGCTCGGGGCAAGGCCGACGTTTACGTTTGAAGGCGGCGCAACCCACTTCCAGATGTCTTCCCCTGATGGAACCTGCAGCCTTTCCTTTAACGCCAACAACACCGCCCTATTGTCCAATCCCTACGTATCGCAAGATCTCCCGCAGAGTGAACTCGCGAAGCTGGACGGCCCGGCAAACATTCACGGCAACACGATGGAGGTCTCGATGTTCAACGCGAGTTCGTGGAGCGTGCGAGAGATAACCGTGGGTCTGACCCTTGTGCGCCGAGACGATACCAGCGCCGGCGACTTTGGGGCCGCGAAGCTCCTACCGGCCGTCGCCGAAGATTCAACCCCGGCCGACAAACGTTCGGACGTGACCGTGCTTCTGCATCTGAAGGGATCGGCAGCGCCCTTCGCGACTACCGTGTTTCGGGAAAAGCTGGACGAAAATCTCGATGACGGCCAGGAGTGGCACTGGGCGATTGTAGAGGCGAAGGGAATCCCCCCGGCTACGGTTGCGGATGGTTCAAAGCGTTAGTGGTGAAGCTCGCTGCGCAAGTCAGTGCAGCGTTCGTTTAGTTGCTTACACCTGCCCGACGTGCCGATTCCTCGCGCCGCCAGATCGAAAGTCCCGGTGCACCCACCGCAAGCAGCGCAAGCGTCGCAGGCTCTCTCTTAGGCGCGTTGACAGAGGCCGAGGTATCACTGTCGAACTCCCCCGTCGTGTTCTTCTCTCCGGTGATGATTTGTTTGTTGGGGATCGTCTCGTAGGCATAGCCGATTATGGTCGGCGTAGATTCGCCAGCCATGCGGATATGGGCCCAACCGTAGTGGATTTTTCCCTTGATGACAAATTTCAAGCCCAGGTAATCCTGCTTCACCCTTAGCCACTCACCTCCACAACCGCCACCGGAGGTGCCGCCGGCGCAGTCCCACATCACGAGGGCCGATTGACCCGGTTGAAAGTTGACGTGCGGCCCCACAAACTTCCCCTTCGCGAGCGCGGCAGGCTGCGGTTCTTTCTTGAATTCAACGATGCGTACGCCGTTGGATCGCTGGACCGGGAAAACCGTCATCGAGGACTGATGGAATCCTTCTGGCGCGCGCCTCGCATCATTGGTATAGATGTTGGAAAATTGAAAATCGTTAATGCCGTCGTGGTTCAAATCCAACTCGACGGCTCCGCCGTTCTGAGTGATTGGAATATTCGCCGGAGTATAAACGACCTTTGCCTCGGCGGGATGTGCCAACGCTAGCATCCCGACTCCAGCGGCCCCGGCCGCGAGCGCATAGGCGTTGAGCCGTTGGTTAGTCGGCTCAGAAAGGTTGCAGGTGGAACGCGAAGAAAGTCTCATGGGATTTTGCTCCGAAGACGGCACATTATCCGCCCGCTGGGAATGTGAGTCAACATGCAAGCATTTGCGTGTCGGTAGCACATGATATGTCCGGTTGAGATAGCAAGTGATATGTCCGCTTTGCGGGCGGTGAGGATAGGAGACCATGCGGAGCATGGAAGCTTATC
>Ga0209010_1000159_pt1 | contig 25465 bp, 18 predicted proteins | sample BlaSpr_A8_OM1_O3_FD_187985 | JGI IMG/M metagenome (GOLD analysis project Ga0209010, IMG submission 187985) | Forest soil microbial communities from Thunder Bay, Ontario, Canada - Black Spruce, Ontario site 2_A8_OM1_O3 (SPAdes) (version 2) | ecosystem: Environmental > Terrestrial > Soil > Boreal...
GAACTTTGGCGTGAGGGTGAAATGCAAGTTGCCGAAGGCCGCGTGCCCCGCCACGCCAGGCAGAAAGCCGTGTTTCGTCAGCAGTGCCTGCAGGTCGTGAGCGCCTTCGGCGATCCGAGCCGTAGGAAAACAGACGTCCTCATTGACGACCGCCGTTCCCTCCGGTCGTAGCTTTCCGACGATCCCAAGGAGGCCTTCGCGTACGCGCCAGTCGATCTCGATCGCCTTGGCGTCACGGGTGAAATCCAGCGGTTGAAGCAGGTTGCAATTGGCGGCCAGAGCGCGTACCGCAGCTTCGGTTTCGTCAAGCGTCGCGCTGTCCGCTCCCGTAAACTCGACCAAGAGTGCCGCAGCCTTGGGATCGAGCGTCCTCCAGTACTCGGGCGTTCCCGGAAAAGCTTGGGCGGCGGCGTTCAGCGCCGGTGCGACCATAAGTTCGACGGCCTCGGCGCCGAGGGCCACGAGGCCCGGCACGAGCGCCACGGCCTCGTCGATTGACGGCAGAGGAATCCAGGTCACGCAGGTGGCGCCAGGCACCGGGAGCGTGTTGATTACCGCTTCGGCGATGAAGGCGAGCGTCCCTTCGGAGCCAACGACAAGCCGGCGGAAGATCTCGAGCGGCGTCTCGCCATCGAGAAGGGCATCAATCCGGTAACCGGTCGTATTCCGGATCATGTACTTATGCCGCACGCGTTCGGCGAGAGCAGTGTCGGCGATCAGTTCGGCGCGCAGTTTGAGCAGGCCCTGGGCGAGGTCGGGTTCGGCGCGCATGAAGGCCGCCTCTGCATCGGGCTGCGCCGTGTCTATGACAGTCCCGGATGCCAGCACGAGAGTCATCGACCGCACCGTATGGTAGGCGTCGCGTTCGATCGTGCAGCGCATCCCGCCGGCGTTGTTGGCAATGACGCCGCCGATCGTGCAGGCATTTATGCTGGCCGGGTCCGGCCCCAGACGCCGTCCGTGTCTGTGCAGGTAGGCGCCGGCGTGCCCGAGAATGACGCCAGGCCGGGCACGCAGCGCAAGTCCTCCGTCCTCGATTGACATGCCGTACCAGTGTTTACGTACATCGATCAGGATGTCGTCGGACTGGGACTGTCCGCATAGGCTCGTCCCAGCTGCGCGGAAGGTTGCATGACGTTTGTTCTCACGGCAGTACTTCAGCAGAGCGACTACGTCATCGACGGTGCGCGGAGCGACGACAACCTGCGGAATGAGGCGATAAGGGCTGGCATCAGATGCGTAGCGGACAAGGTCGATAGCCCGGTAGAGAACCTGGTTCGTGCCGACCAGCTTACTCAGCGCCTCGCGTACCTCCCGCGGCGTACCGGAGACCAGTTCATCGGGAAAGCGATCTTCTGCCGGTTGACCCGGCGGGTGACCGATCCGAGCTGTGTCTGGTTGCAGTAGCGCCATTCAGTGTCTCCTCGTTTCGTATCCGATCGTCAGGCGCCTTCTGCAGCGGCCAATGAGCATTCCTTTGCAACGTCAACGTTGAATGATCCTGTTGGTTATGCGACCGATCCGCTCGATCTCGACTGCGACCGTATCGCCGGGATGCAGGAACATGGGTGGTTTCCGGGTCGCCCCGATGCCATCCGGAGTGCCGGTAGCGATGAGGTCGCCGGGCTTGAGCGTCATCGCTCCCGATGCGTAGGCGGCAAGTTTTGCGCCTGAGAAGATGAGATTTGACGTGTTCCCGTCTTGGACGCTGTTTCCGTTCACGTAGGTCTGTATGCGCAATTGATCGGGATTTGGGATTTCGTCAGCCGTAACGATCCACGGTCCGAGTGGTCCTGAACTGTCGGTATTCTTGCCGAGCGTCCAGCGGTCACTGGCCATTTGAAATTTGCGGGCGCTGAGGTCGTTGAAGCAGGCGTAGCCGAAGAAGCCGGCGTGGGCGGCTTCCGGCGTGACGTCCCGGAGTTCCCTGCCGACAACGATTGCCAACTCGCCTTCCCAGTCGAGGTGGTCCTCGCGTGGTGGGACGGGAACGGCTTGGCCATCGACGGCCAGAGTGGACCGCCAGCGGGCAAAGATGTCAGGATGCTCTGGCACTTTGAAATGTGCTTCCTCGGCATGGGCGGCATAATTCAGACCAGCGCAGAGCACTCGGGCGGTGTCGGGCAGCGGCGGAACTTGAACCAAGTCGGCCAGCGACTCTCCGCCGGAGAGCGCCTGCGCAGCTGCAAAAAGACCCTGCTCGGGGTCAGCCCAGAAGTCCTCGAGGCTGGCGAAAGGCAGCGCCTCGTCGCCTTGGACTCTCGCCATCATCCGGTCTGCGCCCTTCTGGTATGCAATGAGCTTCATCATTAAACTCCGCGATCTCTGAGTCGAGGGCAACGCATCAGGTTAGCCGCCCCAATCTTTCAGGAAGTTCATAAGGTGCTTGTTGACGACGTCCGGTTGCTCCTCCTGACAGAGGTGTCCGCATTGGGGAATGCCGACGCCGTGTACGTCTTTGGCCATCCCCCGCCATACCTCCAGGAGGTTGAAGCTTCTGTTTACCTCGAAGTCCTCGCCCCAAAGAATGAGCACCGGGCAGGTGATCAGCTCTGCGGAATCCTCCACATCCTGCTTTACGTCCTCAGCAACGGCGCGGTAGTCCATCGCGGCGCCGCGGACGGCCCCCGGCTGCTGGTAGGCCCGGACGTAGACGGCAATCTCTTCGGGAGACATCATGTCGGGGTTGTAGGACCAGGAGCGGTAGAAGTGCGTCAACCACGTCTCCTCCCGTCCGGCGATCAGAGCTTCCGGCAGATCAGGAACACCGAGAAAGGCAACGAACCAGCCTATCCGGCCGGCGCGGCCCGGATTCTCCATCAGGATTCTGGTCGGGACGTTGTCCATCGCCACAAAGCGGTCGATCCGCTTCTGATGGTCCTTGGCGAAACGCGTTCCCACCCTGGCGCCGCGGTCATGGCCAACAATCGGCGCGCGCTCGTGCCCGAGATGATCCATGAGCGCTGCGAGATCGTTGGCCATCGTGCGCTTGTCGTAACCGCACGCCGGCTTCTCGGTATCGCCGTAACCGCGCAGATCGGGTGCGATGACCGTGTACCGCTCCGCGAGCACCGGTATCTGCTTGCGCCACGCGAACCAGGTCTCCGGAAACCCGTGCAACAGATAAACCGGCGGACCGTCTCCCGCGCTGATCCAGTGCTGGTTGATTCCGTTAAGGCGAGCAGTATGATGTTTGACGCTCTGTGAAATGGTCATTGCTCTCTTCCATGGCTTGCTTTGCCGCGTAGTTGCGCTCTATACAGTTCAAGGCCGGCGATCCGCATGCCCCAATGATGACTGTTCGCAGGCGCCAGAACATCGTTCAATCGTCTTAACGGCAGGTTCCCCTTTACGTCGTGCCGCGCATTCCCCTTTAGGGGTATCTAGGTGTCGATCAACGATATATTTTCCTAACGCAACGAAGGCACTACCACAATCCGCAAAAGGTGAGCGTCGTCGTTCAAACAAGACGCTGCGCGCCAGCCCAGAAGCGATCCCGCAGGAGTCGCTTTAGCACTTTGCCAGAGCCGCTCTTCGGCAAGTCCGTATCTACGAACTCCACATGGCGGGGAATCTTGTAATTGGCCAAAGTCTGGCGACAATGACGGATTAATGCTTCCTCATCGAGGCTCATACCTGGCTTCAGGACTACACATGCCGCCACTATCTCCCCCCACTGCGGATCCGGTATTCCGAAGACAGCTACCTCACGCACAGCTAAATGATTGAAAATGACGGCCTCGACCTCGCCGCAATAGACATTCTCGCCCCCCGTGACAATCATGTCCTTCAACCGGTCAAGGATGTAGAAGTATCCGTTGGAGTCCCGGTAGCCGATATCTCCAGTGCGAAAGAATCCGTCTCGAAAAGCGGTCGCCGTATCCTCCAGGTCTTTCCAGTATCCGCGCATTACGCTTGCTCCGCGCGCCACGAGTTCACCATGCTGACCGGCCTCAACCTGCTTGCCGGATTCGTCCGCGACTCGCACCTCTATACCGGGACAAGGTCGTCCACATGACAGAAGTCGCTGGTCAGTATGCTCCTGGTCTTCCAGACCCGTGAGAAACCCCGTTTCACTGAGTCCGTAGACTTGAACCAACTCAACTGTCGGAAGAAGTTCCCGTGTCCGGCGTATAAGTTCCGGCGAGATGGGAGATCCGCCATAAGCCACTACTTCAAGGCTGCTCAGGTCGTGCGTCTTAGCATCGGCGAACTGTGTCAGCAGGTTGATCATCGTGGGCACTAGAACGGTGCAAGTGATTCGCTCCTTTGCGACGGCCTCACAAAAACTTACCGGAGTGAAATGCGGAAGCGCGACTTGGCGTGCGCCAAACGTAGGTGCCGCGAACATCGCAGGAAAGTCGGCGATATGGAAAAGTGGCGCAGCGTGCAAATAGACGCCATTATCGCGACATCGCATACAGTAGTTAAAGCTGTGAACATTCGACAGAATGTTGGAGTGCGTCAGCGTCGCGCCTTTGGGCCGACCCGTCGTGCCGCTAGTGTAGATCAGGGCTAATACCGCTTCGGGGGCGTAACAGGCGTCCGGACCAGAAGAATTCAGTCCATCCAGGAGGTCTTTGTCCAAGACAAGCTCCCACGGAACCCGCATACTCGGCACTGGCAGGGACGAATGCCGCACTAATCCCCGCGGAGACGAGTCCGCGATAATGTGATCGATCTCCACAGCCGAAAGTCGTGAGTTGATCGGAACGACTATGATTGCCAGCCGAGTGCATGCATATACAAACTGGATGTACTCAGGTCCATTGGGAAGCAGAAGCGCCAATCGATCACCGGCGCTAAAGCCGGCGTGGCTGAGCGCGGCAGCCAGACCCCTGACGCGGTGATGAAGGTCTCGAAAACTCAGCCGGTCGTCGCCGAGGGAGAGCGCCGGCCGCTCGGGATAGTACTGGACAGCTCGTTCAACGGAATGAACGTACATCATCTACGGTTCTCCAGATCTAAGACCCCGGCCATAAAGAGGCGCCGCGCGCCAGAATCGCGGTTCCTTTAAGAACTCGCAGGGAGCTCCGCGTACGCGATGCCGGTCAGGTTCCCCTGGGCGACGAGCAGCGTCTTCTTGTTCGATCCATCGAGATTCGCGCTATAAACCGAACCACCCAAATCGGTGAGGAACATACGGGCGCCCGTCGGGTCGAGCGCCAACCCGATACCTTCCATCAGATGGGTAAGAATAATCTCGGGCTCTTCCCGAGTTCCCGGCGCCGAATCCATGGGCGTGCGGTTCACGGTGTTGCCTTTCGGCGGATCGCCGCGATCCGTCCAATACATCATTCGGTTATTCAGATCGAGGTCCAGATCGATGGGCTCCGGCAGACCGTCGAACAGGACTTCAATATCATTCCGACCGGCCGGAGTCTGACCGGTAGGAATTTTCAGATTGGCTCGGAAGATGCGGCCCTGTCCGGCGTTGTCATCGCCTTTCTGACTCCAGTAAAGCTTTTCGCCTTCCAAATCAAATGCGATCCCCACGCACCAATTTCGTGCGTCGAGCCGGTCGTCATCCCCATGTCCCGTTTCGACCAGGGTTTCAATATTGGAACCATCTAGATTTGAGCGCATGACGCGCATGCCTTCGCGGTCGCACCAGTAAAGCTTGCGGCTCTTTTTGTCGAGTTGAACCTGCTTGGGCGTAAACGTTCCTCCTGGAGGAATAATGGTGGTCAGATTGCTCCCGTCGAGGTTGGCGCGCTCTATGGAGCCGTCGTTAGCTTTGGGATTACCCATGTTGGTCCAGTAGATGTGACCGGCCGCGGCGTCAACGGTTACCCCGTCCGGAAACCTCCGGCGCTCGGTGACGATCGTCTTCAAGTCCGAGCCGTCGGGGTTCAGCGAGAATACCCGGCCTCCGCTCAGATCCAAAACGAACAAGCGGCCAATCGTGAATTTCGGCATGGAAACACCAACTCCTTTTGCTTGACTCATCGCCCACCTTCCGGGATGCTGATCTCGGGTGGAATGGCGCCCATGGCTCGGAAGCTGTCGATTTCGTGCGCATTGAAACCCAACTCCTTGAGCAGTTCGTTGTTGTGCTCCCCGAGTTCAGGGGCCCGCCGCGCGGCCACCTTCGCGACATCATGCACTTTTAAAGGGCTGCTCACCGTGAACTTCAAGTGTTCGCCGCCCCCTTCGACAGGCACGATAATATCGTTCGCCAGCACCTGCGGGTCGGCAATGACTTCTGCCGGTGTCTGGACAAGACCCCAAGTGATACGGGCGCTCGTCAGGGCCTCTTGCCAGTGCGCTAGCGATTGTGAGGTAAATAGTTTGTCCAGAGTCTCCGCTAACTGCGCTGCGTTCGCGGCCCGCTTGGCGTCGTCGGTGAACCGCGCGTCCAGCACCAGTTCAGGATGGCCGATGGCCGTGGCGAACGCAGGCCAATCCTTGCCCTGGACCACGATCACAAACCAGTGATCGTCGGAGGTTGCATACACATTGAAAATGGCGTTGGGCGGATTCTTTCGGTCGTGCAACGGATAGAACCTGGCACCGCACAGCGCGGCCTGCACGGACATCGCACTGGACCAGATGCCTTCCGCGATGAGGGAGGTCGTGACGTAGGAGCCTTTTCCGGTTCGCTCCCGTCGGTACAGACCGGTAACGATGGCAGAATAGAGTCCCATCGCCGTTGCGTGATCGCCGCTGGCGGCCACCGGAAGCGTGGGCGGAGCGCCCGCGTCCCGTGTTAACGCCAGCAACCCACTTCGCGCCCAGAATGCCGTGATATCGAATCCCGGAAGATCGGCATCCGGACCATTGTCCCCATAGCCGGTTAGGTCGGCATAGACCAGGCGGGGATTCCACGGCGAGACGTCCTCGTAAGTGAGCTTGAGGCGCTTGCGCACCGGCTGCGGAAAGTTGACGACCAGCACGTCAGCCCACTTAACCAACCGCTCAAGAATTTCCCTGGAGTGCGGCGACTTCAGATCGAGGGCCATACCGCGTTTGTTGCGATTCGAGAGTTGCCACCCGTAGTTTTCATGGGCGCTCGGGTTCGGGGGAATTCTGTAAGTAAACCGGTGCGGGTCGCCAATTCCGGGCGGCTCCACCTTGATCACATCCGCGCCATAGTCTGAAAGTACGGTCGCAGCCCCCGGACCGGCCAGGAAACTGGCCAGATCGACAACCTTCAACCCAGAAAAAATATTATCGGCAGTCATATTCTGGTTCTCATCGTCCTTGGAATTTCGGGCTTCGTTTTTCGAGGAACGCGGAGGCGCCTTCTTTCTTGTCTTCCGTCGACGTGCAGATGGCAACGAGCGAAGCTTCCAGCAGAAGGCCTTCCGACAGGCTCGTTTCCAAACCTTTGTTGACCGACTGGAGCGCGAACTTGATGGACAGCGGAGCGTTGGCGCCGATCTGGTTCAAGATCGCTTCGGAGCGGCTGATAAGTTCGGAACTCGGGACTACTTCATTCACTAGGCCGATTCGACAGGCTTCCTGCGCGGTAATCATCTCTCCCGTCAGGATGAGATGCAAGGCCACACTCTTGCCGACAAGCCGCGGAAGACGCTGCGTGCCACCATAGCCCGGCATGATCCCGAGCTTTACCTCCGGAAGACCAAACCTGGCGTTTTCGGAAGCCAATCGGATGGTGCAAGCGAGCGCTGACTCGCAGCCACCACCAAGAGCGAAGCCGTTCACCGCCGCGATGACCGGTTTGCCGAGGTTTTCTATGAGATCCATGACGGCTTGTCCACGCTCGGTTTTCTCTTGAGCCTCGATCGGCGTATCGGTGGCCACTTCGTTGATGTCCGCGCCAGCGATAAAGGCCTTGTCGCCGGCTCCGGTGAGGATAACCCCACGCACGGCGGAATCGTCGCGAGCCTCTTCGAAGGCCGCTTTCAAGTCCGTTATCGCGCGCTTATTGAGCGCGTTAAGGACCTTCGGGCGGTTCATCGTTACATAGGCGATGGCACCTTTTTTTTGATAAAGAACGGTTTCGAGAGATATCGAGGGGCTCATTGGATTCTCCTTTAAACGAAGGCGCTGAAGCCTGTGATGGCTTTGCCGACGATGAGGGTGTTCATCTCCCGCGTGCCCTCATACGAGTACAAAGCTTCGGCGTCGGCAAAATACCTGGCGACCTGATTCTCAAGAAGAATTCCGTTACCGCCAAGCACTTCACGCGCCCAGGCCACGGTCTCCCGCATCCTCACCGTGCAGAAAGCCTTTGCCAGAGAGGCGTGATAGTCCATCAGCTTGCCTTCATCCTGCATCTGAGACAAGCGAACCACCATGCATTGGGATGCAGTTACGTTCCCGATCATTTTCGCCAGAAGGTCTTGCACCAATTGGAACGAAGCGATCGGCTTACCGAACTGTTGGCGTGTTTGGGCATAGGCAAGTGCGTGTTCATAAGCGCCCATCCCGCAGCCGGTCGCCATCCAGGCGACGCCCGCGCGCGTCATCCGCAGCACCTTCGCAGTGTCACGGAACGAACTGTCCGCCTGCAACCGGTTCACTTCAGGCACGCGGCAATTGTCCAGCGTGATCAGGCCGTTCTGGACAACGCGGAGGGCAATCTTATTCTGAATTTTCTCGACCTTGAAACCGGGCGCCGCCTTGTTCTCTACAATGAAGCCTTTGACCTGGTTGTCGGCTAAATCGCGCGCCCAAATGATGGTGAGGTCGCACCAAGGGGAGTTACCGATCCACTTTTTCTGGCCGTTGAGGATCCAAGTGTCACCCTCGCGTTTTGCGGTCGTCGTAAGGCCGCCGCCGGTTCCCGAGCCTACCAGTGGCTCAGTCAGGCCAAACGCGCCGATCTTTTCGAGTCGAGCCATCTGCGGTAGCCACTGTTGCTTTTGCGCCTCTGACCCACCCATGTAGATCGACCCCATCGACAGGCCATTGTGGACGCCGAAGAAGGTGGCGAAAGATGCGTCGACTCGCGCCATTTCCATCATGATGAATCCCATCAGGAGGGTACTTCCACCTTGGCAGCCGTAACCGCTGTATCCCAAGCCTGCGACGTTGATATCCCGGAGTCCGGGAAGCAGCTCGAACGGGAACGAATCCTCGGCCCAATACTTGGTGATAACTGGCGCCACCCTGGTCTCCATGAACGCACGAACCTGCTTCAGGATTTCTCGTTCGGCATCGTTCAGGCACTCGGTGACTTGATAGAAATCGCCGTTTGGTTTAGGTAACGTGCCGGCGGTGTGTGTTTGTGTCGCCATATTTTCTCCTAAATCCTCACTTGCTTAAAGTTGTCAAAGCCCAACGACGCTTGTTTAACGACCGGCTTCACAGGCTCACCGTCGTATTCCGCTGTTTCCGGAGGATGTTGCGGATCGGCGAACCTATTTGCCCAAGCGTCAACACCGAGGTCGCAACCTGGTAGAGCAGCGGCTGAAACAGTTGATCATTCATTCGGTCAGTCAGGATGATTTCCGCAGGAGTGTTTTTGAGGGCCCTGCCAGCGGCTCAGCCGCCAAAACCCCCTCCAACAATCACGACACGTGGGACGCCTTCAGGCATACTTGTTCGTCCTTTAGCTGGCTTTAGTCAACTTAGACGATGCGGTATACTTCGCTCGGAGCTTGAGGATCTCGACTATAACCTCGTTTTCCTCCTGCGCGAGTTGCTCCACCGAACGTCCTTCAGTCTCGTGTAGCACCCCATCGATGATGGTTCGCTTAAGTTCAGGAGTCACGTCAGGATTCCCGAGGCCTTTCATCAGGCCGGTCAGAGGCTCCATGAGGTGCTCCATGAAGTGATGAATTCCGCCCTCGCCGCCACCAAGGTGCCACTGCAAACTGGGACCCATCACTCCCCACCGGAGGCCAGGACCGTAGCACACCGCGACGTCGGCGTCCGCGACACTCAGCACACCTTGGTGGATGAGATATATGACCTCCCGGTAGAGCGCCGCCTGGAGTCGGTTAGCGACATGGCCGGGAAACGCCTTTCGGAGATAAATCGGCTTCTTTCCGATCGAGGCATAAAACGCCATCGCCCTTCGAATTGTCTCGGGCGATGTCTTGTCCCCCCCCACTACCTCGACTAACGGAATTATGTGAGGAGGATTGAAGGGATGCCCAATGACGCAGCGTTCCGGACGCTTGCAACCGGATTGAATGACGCTCATGGTCAGACCCGACGAGCTCGACGCAATGATCGAATCGGGGGGAGTGGCTGCGTCCATGTCGGCAAACAGCTTGATCTTGAAATCCGGCCGCTCGGGGCCGTTTTCCTGGACAAAATCTGCTTCCGACAATGCTTTCTTCATGTCGGGAGTGAAGGTGAGCCTGTCGCGTGAGGCATTCTTTGCGAGTCCCATGGCCGTGAGGTGCGGCCACGCCGAGTCGATATACTTGCGGAGATTTTCCTCCGCGTTCGTCGCTGGGTCCGTTGCGATCACATCAAGACCACACGCCAAGTACTGTGCCGCCCAGCTCGCACCAATAGCACCGGTTCCGACAATGGCAATAAGTCGTATCGGTCTGTCTGAATCCATGGAACGGGTTCTCCTCGCGCGCAATTGCGCTTCAACTTGAGTTGCCTTTTTCAAAGTCGGACTCGACCATCTTGACTAGCGATGCGGCTTGCGGTCCCCATGCCCTGATAATGGCTGTTCGTAAGCACCAGAACATCGTTCAATGGTCCTATCGGCGAGTTCCCCTTAACGTCGTGCCACGCATTCCCCTTTTGGGGCATCTCGATATCGATCAAGTGCACACTTGCCAGATGAAGGCAGATGAAGGGACGAGCGTACCCCAAAAATCCGGACGCTGGACGATGATGGATTTGGGGGTGCGAGACTCCGTTACGAAAAGAAGACAAGACCTGAGTGTGAATCGGTCACGCCAGCCCGGATTGCGGCGCCACGCGATCCGGCGAAGTGTCAGACGCCGAGAAAGCCTCGTGCCGTGGCGATGGTTACTGCATGAGTTCGGTCGTTTGCGCCGAGTTTGCTCAGGATGTTCGTCATGTGAGCTTTCACCGTCTCGTCGACAATCGCGAGCTGTGCGGCTATCTGTTTGTTTGAGTTTCCCAGCGCTACCAGGCGCAATACCTCGATCTCGCGGGGGGAAAGCGCATCATCAGCAACGTGCGCAGCAAGTTCCGCGGCGATTTCCGCTGGAATGTGGCGTTTTCCCGCATGCACCAAACGGATTGTATCGGCGAGTTCCCGACGGACCATACTCTTGAGGAGGTACCCGGCCGCGCCAGCCCTGATGGCGCGGAGGGCCTGTATGTCACCCTGGTACGTTGTCAGCACGATGATGCGCGCGGCCGGAAACTCCTCGCGTATCTTGATCATTGCGTCGAGTCCACTCATTTGTGGCATTTGCAAATCCATGAGCGTGACCTCGGGATGGTGAGTGCGAAAGCACTCTATCGCTTCCCGGCCATTCGCCGCCTCGGCGACAAGTGTGATGTCCCGCTCATTCGCAAGGACTGCTCCAATTCCCTCCCTGACGAGGGGGTGATCGTCAGCAGCAAGCACCGTAATCGGTCCACTAAGGGTCATGAATTATTTCCTTCACGGTCAGGATAGCCAGACCATGGCCATCGCCAGCCTTTCGCTCTACCCCGGTACGCAATTGAGGCAGGTATTCTCAAGTCTACTTCGGTGCCGTTTCCCTGGCGGCTCCAGATATCCAGTCGTGCACCGATCTTCCGCGCCCGCTCGCGCATGCCCCTCATTCCCCAATGTCCGGGCCGCCCGCCATCCTCAAGAATCTTCGAATCTACGCCACAGCCATTATCGCGAACGCGCAACCGCAACGCGGTCCGGGCAAACGTGATTTCTGTTTCGATCTTTTGCGCGAGCGAGTGACGAAATGCGTTAACCAACGCCTCCCGGCCGATTTGATAGGCGTCATCGCAGACAATTGGATTCAAGGCCCGCGGAGTGCCCTGCAAAATGATCTGAAACGGTATCGCGTGCTCCTTTGCAAGTTCAGCATTCATTATCGCGAACGTTTCGGCGAGGTCACTATACTTTTCTTCCGCTTTTCGCAAACCCTTGACTCGATCCCGCCCTTCGACGATCACCTCGTCGGCGCGATCGAGAGCGCTTTCGATCAACTGCCGAGCGGGCTCTCCGACCGGTATCTGGGCGGCCCCGGCCTGGAAGCGCCACATCAAGGCCTGAATGCCCTGCAGGAACGTGTCATGCAACTCGCGCGCGATACGTTCCCGTTCCGCCAGCCGCTCTTCGAGCCTGCCTTGGATTTGCGCGGTAGCGTGCTTCAACCGGAGAAGATACGCCAGCCACACGATTGCTCCGCCGCTTGCCCAGCAGAGCAATTGAAACCAGATTGCCTGGTAGAACGCAGGAGCGATACTGAAATCAAGGGTAGCTCCGGTTTCGTTCCAGACACCGTCATTATTGGAAGCCAGGACGCGAAACCGATAGAAACCCGGTCCAAGATTCGTGTAGAACGCCTGGCGACGGGTCCCCGCATCCCGCCAAGCCGTGTCCGAGCCCTCCAGCTTGTAACGAAACTCAACTCGCTCAGGGATGGAAAGGCTCAACGCCGTATAGTCGATTTGAACCGCGTGCGTGCCAGCGGAAAACTTGACCGCGCTCGACACCGGCTGACGACCTTCTTCGTTGCCGATGGATAGAATCGAAACAGGTGGTGGCACGCCGTTCCTAACAATATGTTTAGGATCGATCCAAGCGAGTCCGTTATCTGTGGCGAACCAGAGCTTTCCGTCGCTGGCTTCGACAGCAGTCGAATTTGTGAAGCTCATCTGCGGCGCACCCGGCAACCCGTCCTGATAGTCGAATCGCCGAGACTCTATGCGGTGATTTGGATCGGCCATCAATCGGCGGATCTCTTCCGGGGGGATTTGCACAATTCCCTTCATCTCGTTCAGCCACAACCCGTCATCACTTGTCTCAATGATTCCAGAGACCGCTCCGAACTGCTCGCCTGCCGCAACTGTCACTTTCCGGAAACGCCCCTCTCTGAAAAACATCAACCCCATTTCACCGCCCACCCAGAGGTGCTGCCCACGGCCGCGAATGACTTTAATTCGACCTACATCGAGCCCGTCGTTCTGCGAGTAAGCGGTAACCTTTTCTCCATCAAGTACATATACTTGGCCTGCGTCAGAACCGAGCCAGACTCGTCCGGACGGGTCATGATAACTGGCGCTCGGTCCCTCAAGTGGAACTCCTTTGGGCCTGTCACTAAGGTTCCAGATACCTTGCTTGACGTGAACGGTTCCAAAATCTCCTAGTCTGAGCCACAACGCACCATCGTCTCTACTGGGGAAGATCTCGTACATGAAGTGCGGCGGTTCAGCGCCTTTGGGCATAGCGAAGTAATCAAATTTCGTGCCGCGCTGACGCCAGATTCCCGTATCGCACCCCCACCAGACGTCGCCGTTTGAATCCCGAAAGACGCTGGATGCCCGTCCACCCACTTTTTCAACAAGAAGGCTTTCACCGCGAATGTGCAGCAAGCGTCCGCCATTGACGGCCCCGATCCAGATCTCGCCGTCTTCCCCCCCGTGCAACACCAGCTTTTGATAGCCTTGCGGCAAACTCACCGGAACAATTGCATTCTGGCGGAAGCGAATCAATCCTTTGGAACAGCCAACCCAAATGTTGCCCTCACGATCTTCGAGGAGCTTATAGGCGAACCCCGCGGAGAAGCCGTCCTTTTCGTCGAACGACTCCAACTCGCGGTCAGGAGGACCAAGCTTTCGATTTCCCAATCTCTCGGGATACCGGATTCGTACGATCCCGGAGTTCATGCGCGTGATCCACAAGGCGCCCTCGCGATCAAAGAGCAAATCATGCAGGCCACGTTCGGCGACGGTCGGGCCCTCCGCATTCGAGCTACGTCCTCCCATCGGGACCGGTCGCACCTCAAAGCTGCCGTCGTCCGCAAACCACACGCGCCCGTCTTTGGCCTGCGCCAATGTTGTAACACCTGTCCCGACCGGACCGCCGAGTTCGAATGTTTTCGAACCTCGCCGCAGGAATGCAATAATCTTCATGGTCGCTACCCAGAGCGTGCCCTCACGATCGACGAAGAGGGCCCTTATCACCTCAGGAGCCAAGTTCCAGTCGTGTCCGATGGGGATCCATCGTGCGCCCTCGCGCAGGACCAACCCAGTTTCGGTGCCGGCCCAGATTCTTCCGTCATGATCGCGGGCAAAGCTATGAATGGGTGAATCTGGCGATTCTCCAGGCCGGGTAAACACTGTCAAAGAACCGTCTTTCAAGAAACCTAATCCGGTTGGCTCAAAAGCGACCCATAGCCCTCCATCAGGTGTGGCCATCAGAGAATAGATACTGTGAGAGGGTAGCTCCGCTCCGGGCTGTGGCTTATACTCCTCGAATTTAACGCCATCAAAGCGGAATAGGCCCCGTGCTGAGCCAATCCACAAGTAGCCATCTTCGGTTTGGGCAAGCGCGTTGATTTCGCTCGGCGCACCATCGGTCTCGCTCCAAACCGTGTGATGGAATTGCACAATACTTCGATCGCTGTCGAGAGCGAACGCCGGAGCGCCACGGAATACGATCAATAAGCAGACCCAAAGGGTCCGAAATACATCCATCCGGGGATATCGCAGGATCTTGAGGTCAATTCGAGAGTCGGGGCGAGGACAATGACGCGGCCTTCCCATGTTGCTCTCATTCTACTTGCAACGTGGCTCTCGCAGTGGACCCCAGTTCGGTACCCCGGCGGCAGGAAGATTTGGCCTCGATGCACAATAACGGATCGTACAAACGCTTGCCGCGATAACGAAATTGTAGCCAACCTCGGCACTTTCCTGATGCCCAAAAACTCTGACCGCGCCACTGTCGAGATCCAGGATGAGGCGGGATCGGTGGTCGGCAAGTGGATAAAGTTCTGCAGCAGTCGGTCATTCGCACGATGCATCTGCCGCAGGAACGACCGTCAGGAGCCTGGAGCAAGGAAGCGGCGGTGCGGCCGGTGACGGGGGAAGCTTTGCGACCGGTCAGATATTGAAAAGCGCCGTTGGAACGTGGGAATGACGTGGTTTGGAGGCGATCGAGGCCCAGAACTAAAAGCCAGAATCGTCGGTGCCAGACTGTAGCGCTGTTTGCGAGGCATAGGCCAGATTTTTGGCCAGGAAACGCCTGATCTGCCGCACTCGCACAAATTCACGAAGGAAACAGACGCCACCAGAGCCCGTCAATCCCCCTGTAATCACAGGCGATTCGAAGGTATTTGGCGATCGGGCACTCCCAAAAACGCTTCAAACCCGTGTTAGCGGGCCTCTGGGCCCTTCTGGACACCTATTTCACGCCGAATTCAGATTAAAGTGATCTTCAGCACCCCTCTCCCTCGACCGCTTGCTGGAAACCGCCGTCAGTTGAGGCCCCATCTGCTAAGAGACGGAATATGCGCGTACCTCGGTCAATGCGTGCCGCGAACCATCGGCGCGAAATCCACAGAATTCGTATTTCGATCAGCCGGACGCGCGCGAACTGCGCGTGTCGGGCGAGCTTCTATGTCACGGACGTCGGTATTTCCGACGAGAATACGGACGAGATGAGTACCAAGCCGTACGGCGACGGTGGGCGTTCCCCTCCGCGCGCCCCCATGCGATAGGATCAGTTGGAAGGTGCTGGAATACATGAACGGCGCGGCCGGGCGAGGTAGCAGCCAAAACCGCAATCGGCTGCAAGTCCTTGCGGAAGCAGACGCTATCCAACAAACGAGGCTCCATGAACCAGCGAGAAACTACTCATTCGCTCGCGCCAGCTATACCGGAAACGACTTTTCCGGAGAAGCGCCGATTTAGACAGCCCTCTCTGACAAAAAGGTTCTGCACCTTCTTGCTCGGCGCCCTTGCCGCTTTAATCCCCATCTGTCAACTCGATTCGCAGGTGCTGTATAGCTCCATTGTGGGCAACGTAACAGATGCGACTGGGGCGGCCGTTCCAGGGGCCACAGTCAAAATCACGCACATCGCGACTAACGACACCCGCGAAGCCACAACAAATGACGAGGGAATCTATACGCTGTCTACGGTCTCAGCCGGAATTTACAACGTTGCCATAACCAAACAGGGATTTCGCGATTTCGCCACTCAGAACATCGAGTTGCGACTAAACACTGCTGTTCGCGTGGACGCACAACTGGCGGTGGGTGCCCGGTCAGATCGGTCGGAAGTTAACGCCGAGTTAGCCATGTTGCAGACGGATCAGGCTGATGTCCACGCGGATGTCACGTCGCACGACTTCACGAACTTGCCGCAACCTACAAGGACGTATGAGGGCCTGCTCGGAAATATTACGGGCGTGAGTCCTCCCTCCGCCAGTTCCGGCGGTACCAATAACCCTGTACGATCAATGTCGCTGGAAGCCAACGGCACCAGCTTGAGCGGCACAGACGTCCGGATCGAGGGCGTAAGCGCTGTAAACCCGTGGGTTCAATTCTATTCGACTGCCGTCCCCTCAATCGAAGCGATTGAAACCGTGAACATGGTGACGGCGGCATCGCAGGCCGACCAGACTCTGGTTGGAGGTGCCGCGATCAATCTCCAGATGAAGAGCGGGACAAATTCATTTCACGGTTCGCTCTACGAATACCATGAAGACAACGTTCTGAAGGCTCGACCCTTCTTCCTTCCCCCCGGACAAAGCAAACCTAAGAATATCGATAACAATCCCGGAGGGACCCTGGGCGGCCCCATCATTCGGAATCGATTGTTTTTCTTTGCCAGCTACGAAGGAGACTTTACCAGGTCTGCAGCTGGCCAGTTCGGCACTGTTCCTACCGCCGCGATGCTGACCGGCAACTTTTCACAAACGGGCACTACGATTTACGATCCATTCACCGGCAATTCGGACGGCACTGGCAGGATGCCTTTCCAAGGTGATCAGATCCCGTCTCGCCTGCTTAGTCCGATCAGTCAAAAACTGGCAGCTATGGTTCCGGCGCCGAACACGGATCAGTTTGGCCCCAACGTGAATAACTTCTACGGAAATCTCCCCACTAGCTACAACTTGCACAAGCTCGACGCAAAAGTTGACTTCGATGTTAGCTCACGGTTGAGGGTAACCGGCCGAATCGACGACGATCCCTACATCGAGACACAGGTCCCGATCTTCGGGCCCATATTGGGTACCAGCAGCGGCGCCGGCTATCCGACCGCCAATCAACACGGGAATATTTTTGCCTTCACCGGATCCGCCACATTCGTGAAAAACCAGAAGTTCATCATCAGCGGATCGTTGGGATTAACGAGGAGCTTGCAATATTTGATTCCGATTGATGATGCGGTGAAGTACGGATCGAGTACTCTGGGCATTCCGGGAGTGAACCTCAGCCCACTTCCTGCCGGTGGTGGCCTGCCGCAATTCAATATCAACGGGTACACCGGGTATGGGTACTCGTATCCTTATCTGAAGTACCTCGATCCGGTTTTTCAATATGCGGCTAATGCGACCCGAATTGCGGGTTCGCACAGCATCAAATCTGGGATTAATGTCAGCCAGCAGCACATGAATCACACAGAGGTCACTTCTGATCAGTTCTCTTTCAGTGGCGGGGTGACGGCTCTCAACGGTGGGCCGCAGATCAACCAGTTCAACGGCTATGCGGATTTTCTCCTGGGCCTGCCGAGCAATTGGAGCAATGCGTTCCAGCCGTTCGGAGTGAGCAAGCTGCGGTCGTGGGATTACGCTCTCTACCTCCAGGACACGTGGCAAGTCTCGAAAAAACTGACGATGGTCTACGGTGCTTCGTGGGAGTACTTCCCCGTTCCCACTCATGGCAGTTATGGCCCGGAGCTCTACAACTCCGCGACGAATGTCTACGAAGTCTGCGGATACGGTAGCATTCCCAAGAATTGTGGGATCAGTGTGGCAAAGGATTTGTTTGCGCCCAAGGTCGGATTCGCATACCGTCCTTCGGGAACATGGGTAATTCGCGCGGGCTATGCGCTTTCACCGGAACAGATCAATATGGCGCGTGATGGCATTTACAACTATCCGGAGACGCTGGGATACAGCGCGAGCCAGATCAATCCGTTTGTTCCGGTGGGTTTGTTGAGCGCCGGCATTCCAACGATCGCTCCGCCTAACCTTAGCAGCGGAATCATACCGATTCCGGCAGGGATCACCTTTCAGACGGACCCACTGAAGTTTCATCGCGGCTTCGTTCAGTCCTACAATCTGACGGTCCAGAAGAATCTCGACCATTGGCTGCTGCAAGCGGGTTATGTCGGTACTCTTTCACTTCACCAGCACACCCGATACGACATCAACTATGGCCAGGTAGGAGGCGGGGTGCCCAGTCAACCGCTCTACCAACTCGATGGACTGACAAACGCAGTCTACGAGATTCTGCCTTACGAGAACTCTCGGTACGATTCGCTTCAGATTCAGGCACAGCGTCGTTTCGCAAACGGGTTTCAAGTCAATGCCGGTTACACATTTTCCAAGTGGTTAGGCACGTGTTGCGATACCAACGGCGACGACGAGCCGGCAATTCCCATTCCGCAGCACTCGAAGCTCAACTATGCCTTGGAGCCGGGTGACCTGCCGAACGTTTTCCACGTTACCGGGATCGCCCAGTTGCCATTCGGGAGAGGGAAACACTTCGCGCACAATGGCTTGCAAGCCGCTTTACTGGGGGGGTGGCAGATCAGTGGCGTGTTGTCGATTTTCTCAGGATCTCCATTCTCCGTAACCGCGGACGGGACATCGCTGAATGCCCCTGGAAGCACTCAACGTGCGGATCAAGTACTGTCGAACGTGGGATACACTGGCAACATCAATGAATGGTTTAATCCGCTTGCATTCGCCTCTGTAACTACCGCGCGCTTCGGCACAGCAGGATTTGACACTCTGCGTGGACCTGGTACCGTTAATCTGGACGCGTCGCTTTTCCGCACTATCAAACTTCAGGAACACTGGTCCCTTCAGTTTCGAGCTGAGTGTTTCAACCTGGCTAACACGCCCCATTTTTCCAATCCTGGGGCCAATGTCTCCAGTATGCAGGTGAATTCCAATGGCACCTTGAGCCTGAACGGATTCACACAGATTACCGACGTCAATCCGGAAGGCCGGTTGGTCGACGAGAGGTATTTCAGGCTTGGTTTGAAGATTATCTTCTAGAAGCAAATGGATACCAGCGTTACCGGGTTGACGGTTCTTCAATTCTGATGCGAACGAAGATTCACCAAAATAAGAGGGCGATTCTGTTCATGGCCTGCCTGACTCAGTTCGAGCGTAACCCAAGTTCCCAAGTGCCACCCGACGACCTCAGCATTGCTGGCTCGGCACCGCAGGCGCGCGTCGATCCTCGGCTAATCAGGCTTCCGGTCATCGATGCGACAGACAATCGTGTTGTTTGGCACGGAGTATGGGCTGAACCGGCACGACGGCTACTTGGTCGAAGTCAATCGATGTCGGCCCGCTCCGGAAGTTACGGTTCAGAGGGATGCCGGTGACAAAATTCGTATGACCTCAATTCTGATCGAAGCGTGTCGGGCTTCGACGTTCCACAGAATCGGAGCCAGCTGGAATTGGGAGCTTGCCGTTCGGAAAAGGGCAACAAATATCGAGTACCACCACGATTAAATGTTCTCGTGGGCAAACGGCAACTGAATGGCATTCTGAGTCTTTATTCAGGCGTTCCTTTTGACGTCACGGTGGACGGCGAGATCGCCAACACTGATGACACTTATGAGCTGGCCGATCTCGTTCTTGCGAATCCCCACCCCTCGAATAAAAGTCGGAACAAATGGCTGAATCCGGCTGCAGTGTCGGTGCAACCGAACCACATTGTCGGGACTGTTGGACGAAATCCACTCAGAACCGCTCCCACGAAATAACTCGATCTGTCACTACAGCGCCTATTCCCGATCAAGAATCGACTCATCCCGGAGCTCCGGGCCGAATCCTTCACCCTTGCGAACACGCCGATCTTTGCAGCCAAATTCGATTCTCAACGCTCCCAACTTGGCGTGATATCGTCAACGCGGAATACACCACGAGAACTCCAGCTTTTTCGGAAAGCAATATTGTGACGTTTCGTGGCATTTTTTCCATCCCCCGGAAGGGGAATGCGCCAGTCGTCGTTTTGCGGATTGTGCGTCACATCCGTCTCTGATTAATATCAGTCGTGCTGCGCTTGTTCTCGATGTTCCCCGCGGGCCTGCCTGGTATTGCACTGCTGTTGCTTAGAGTCGGCGTGTCGGCAACAGTCCTCGCGACGGGTTGGAACTCCCAAGTACCCGTCCTGGTGCTGCTGGTCCTGCTGCTTCATTGTCTCTTCCTCTGTCTTGGTATCTTCACCCCTCTTCTTGCGGCCATTGGCTGCGCATTCGAGCTTGTCAGCGGAGTGTTCATGAATCATCAGAGTATTGTGGCGTTGTTTTCATCTAGTTTGGATGCAGCCGCCTTGGCAATGCTGGGGCCGGGCGCGTATTCGCTTGACGCGCGCCGCTTCGGGCACCGTGTAATCCGCTTTCCCGGCGAGGAAACCTCGAATCGCCCTTGAATGGCCGGTTAGCCAACATGCCGCGGCGGCCCAGTAACGATCGGTCATGCCCTTCTTCTCTTCCCCGATCATTCGCAGTGAATGGAATCTACGCTTCAGCGTCTGAGCGTTTCGTGAATCACCAAGTCCCGATCATTTCAAATCCGCGCGGGATGGAAGCCAGCGGCGAAGCCGGATTGATGGAGTATGTCTGTGCCCTCATCTGGCAGATGTGCCCGCGATCGATATCGAGATACCCCAAAAGGGGAATGCGCGGCACGACGTTAAGGGGAATTTGCCGATCGGACCATTGAACGATGTTCTTGTGTTAGGAACAGGCCATCATGGGCCAAGTGAATATCGATCAACAGGCATCTGGCTACATTCCCTTCGGAGCGGATTCAGAAACTCACCTTCGCCACGTGAAGGAGATTCGCATTGGGGAACCGCACGAAGTCAGTGATGTCCCGCTGAAACCCCAGGACGATAGATAACGAAATTGGTGATGCGGACATGGCTAGCACACTTTCTACAAGAGTCCGAGGTTGGATCGTATCGATTGCGATCCTCGGGATTGCGCTTGGCCTCATCTTCTTCCTCTCTTCGAATTGGACTTCGTGGGCAAGCTCTGCTGAGGAGCAAAAAACGGACGATGCGTATTTGCGCGCCGATGTCACACCTCTCAGCACGAAGGCCGCCGGACTGGTTGCATCGGTGGAGGTATCCGATTATCAGCCCGTAAAGGCGGGCGAGTTATTGGCTCGCTTGCAGGACGACGATTTTCGGGCGCAAGTTGCGCAAGCTGAAGCCGCGCTTCAGGGCGGCGACAGCGCGTTGGTCAACAATCGACGCCAAAAAGAACTGCAGGATGCCAGAATCCAGCAGGCTCAGACCGCCATAGTTGCGGCTGAAGCAGAAATCTCCGCAGCGGAAGCGGGGATTCAGGCCGCTAATTCGGCACTTGCGAACGCCCGGAGCGGACTGGTGGCGACAGAAGCGGACGTTCGACGCACCTCCCTCGAACGCAAACGCCAGGAAGCACTTGTAGCAGCGGAGTCTGCAACACGTCAGAGGCTTGAACAGGCGGTCGCGGACGAGGAACGCTTGCAAGCGCAGCGCACCAGCCGATTGGCGGAGATTGACTCTGCCGGCGCGCAACTGGCGAGCCGCCAAGCCGACCTGCGTCGCGCACGTGCGCACATAGAAAGCAGCCGCGCGGAACTGGAGGCCCAGCGTCGGCAGCGTTCCGTGCTTGATTCTCAGGAGCAAATGCTCCACGCGGACCTTAAGGCTCGGCAGGCTGCTCTCGATCTGGCGCGGACGAACCTGAGCTACACCCGGATCGTCGCCCCCGAAGACGGAATTGTCGGAGAACGTAAGGTCCGCGCCGGACAACTGGTGAGTCCGGGTACCCAGATCGTCTCGCTTGTTGAGCAGCAGGTATGGGTAGAGGCCAACTATCGCGAGACGCAACTCCGGCATATTCGCGCGGGCGATCCCGCGGAGATTCGCATTGATGCGTTTCCCGGTCTGGTGCTGAAGGGACGGGTCGAGCAGATCGCCCCCGCCAGCGGCTCGCAGTTCGCTTTGCTACCGCCGGACAACGCGACGGGCAACTTCACAAAAGTGACGCAGCGCGTGCCGGTCAAGATCATTCTTGACGATCGCCAGGGTGGAACCGAACGGTTGCGGCCGGGCCTTTCCGTGGTGGCCACGATCCGAACCAAAGGTCAATCCAGATGACTGGAGCCGTGCACCAATCAGCGCCGGAATCAGCAGCGCCGGTCGCGACACACCCATATATCGGCATCCTCGGAGTCTTTCTCGGGGCTGCCACGGCGACCCTCAATGGCCGCCTAGTGAGTGTCGGCTTGCCGGACTTGCGCGGCGCGCTGGGCTTCGGATTCGATGAAGCCTCCTGGATTCCGACCGTCCTCAACATGGGCATGATGTTCATCGGGGTCTTTGCCGTGTTTCTGGGGGCCGCCTACGGAGTCCGCCGCGTACTGATGGTCACCGGAGCCTTGTTCACCCTGACGTCGTTTCTGCTACCTTTCTCGTCCAGCCTTGCGGCAATGCTCGCATTACAGGCAATTGCAGGAATGTCATCGGGAGCCTTCTACACTCTGACGCTGACGTTCGTCGTACGCAATTTACCGCCCAAGCTGCTCCCGTTCGGTGTTGCGGCTTACGCACTCGACATCGTTGTTACCAGTAACGTCGCCGCTTTGATCCAAGGCTGGTATACGGATCATCTTTCCTGGCATTGGATCTTTTGGACCGCCAGTGTTCTCACGCCAATCATGATGGTTTGTGTTTACTTCGGAGTTCCGCGAGCCGACAACGGGCCGCGACCGAATTGGCGAGGATTCCTTTACACGAGCACCGGACTGAGCCTGGTATACGGCGCTCTGGATCAGGGGCAGCGACTGGATTGGTGGAACTCTGGACTATTCGTCGGCATGCTGGCAGCCGGAATCCTTCTGCTGGTGGCCGCTTTCGTGCGGCGATATCTCCAACCGAATCCGCTGGTCAACCTTCCCTTTCTGAACGCTCGGAATGTGGTGATTCTCGGGCTCGGCGTATTCACCATTCGGTTCGCCCTCCTGTCGCCTTTGGCCGCTATCCCTGGCTTCCTCGGCAGCATTGCACAATACCGGCCGATACAGACCGGCGCGGCTCTCGCCTGGGTAGCGGCCCCTCAGTTCGTGCTCGTCTGGATTGCCGCAATCTCCATTGTTTTCATTCAACCCCGCATCATCATGGCTATGGGCTTTGCAATCGTCGGTATTGCATGCTGGATGGCTGCCCACCTGGATTCCTCTTGGGCGGGAGCAAGCTTTGTGATTCCCGAACTCCTGCTAGCAGCAGGAATTGCTGCCGCGTTCGTCGGCCTAGTGGTAAGCCTTCTAGTACTCGCAGTCGAGATGGGCGCGACGAGCAACGTCGTCAACGCCTCCACTTACTCTGCGTGGATGCACACCATGCGATTGTTGGGAGGCGAAATCGGCGCGGTTGTCTTCGGTCGTTTCGTAGCGGTACGGGAGCAAGTGCACTCGAACCTGCTTGGATACCACGTTGACGCGGGAAACTGGATCACCGACGACAGGCTCCGTGGCGTTGGGTTTTCGTTGACGCCGTTCTCGGCAGGGTCGGAGGAAGCCCTCGCGCGTTCAACTACTGTTCTTGCCGGACAGGTGAGAGCGCAGGCGTTGTCGCTCGCCTATTCAGATGCGTTTCTCCTCATCGGCTGGGGGATCGCACTGTATCTTCTGCTGCTTGCCTGTCTGCGGCCGAGCACAATCAGTCTTCGCCCCAAGGAGAAGGCAGAATGAGCAGCCGTCTTTTTGTCGCGCTCCTGGCATGCATGCCCGCGGCCATGTGCGCCGCGGATTCCGTGACGCTGACCCTTCCTGAAGCTGTCCGTTTGGCTCTCGCCCAGAACAGAGTGCTCAAAATTTCGCGCCTGAAGGTCCAGGAGAAGGAACAAAAAAAGGCTGGAGCCCGGGCGGATTACTTTCCAAGGCTTAGAAATGATTCGACCTTTCTACATACCACGTCCGTGGAGAACATCGAAATCCCGAGAGGCGCATTCGGTACCGTTCCGAATGCCGGGTTAGTTCCTGCACACGACATCCTGATTAATCAGGGAAACCAGACATTCGAGACTATCGGCACTGGTCTGGCCCAGCCCCTGACGCCTCTGATCCGTATTCGCCAGGAGAATCGAATCGCGGCATCAGAAGTGGCGGTATCGCATGACGACGTGAAAAAGGCCGAGAACCAGATCGCGTTGAAGGTCCATGAGGTCTATTACGGGATACTGATCGCCGGTCTTCAGAAGCATGCTGCCGAGCAGGATAACGTCTATGCCAGAACCCGACTGCGCGAAAGTCAGGAAGGCGTTCGCGATGGGAATGCCCTCAATGTCGACGTGCTCGACAGCCAGGCCGGGCTTCTTCAAACCGAGCAGTCGTTGTTGACCATCGATCTCCGCTTATCCGATCTGAATATCGAACTCGATGATCTCCTAGGCCTTCCGTTGCGCACGCAGCTCGTATTGACTCCGGTGGAAGTGACGAACCCTGCTGACCAGTCGCGCGAGGAAATACTTCGTATTGCGTTCGCCGCAAATCCGGAAATTACCTCAGCGATGCAAACAGTCGAACAGGCGAAAGCAGCCCTAACCGTAGCGAAGTCCGCATACATACCCGATGTCTCCGTATTCGCCCGGCAAAGCTATCAGAACGGCGTGCCGTTCCTTGTGCACAACTTCGGCACTTTCGGAGTGGCAATGAACTACGACGTTTTTGATTTTGGGAAGCGCCGCGCGGCTATCCGAGAACGCGAGGCGCAACTGGCGCAAGCACAGGAGAATGTGGAGCGCCTGAAAGAAGAGATCGGCGTCGCGATTGAGCAGAGCGCGAATAAGGTGGAGCGAACGAAGAGAATGCTTCAGGTCGCCGCGGAGGTGGTCAGATTGCGTACCGAAAGCGAACGCGTTGCGGACAACCAGCTGAAACAGGGCGTGGTCCTCGTTTCAGCACGGCGACAGGCGTCTGCAGCGAGTTCCAAGGCACAGGCAGATTTGCTGCAGGCACAACTGGCCTACATGCTCGCGCAGGCGGAACTGCAACAGACGATGGGGCGCACCCCAGGTCAATGAACTCTCTTATGAGATCTTTCCTCGCAAGAGCCCTCGTTTCTATCTGCTGGTCAGCGGCAGCCGCTCTTGCTGAGCCGTCGAACCCACGTCTAAGTCCCACCAATATCTTCGCCCCTCTTTCCACACCAGCCCAGTCCATTTTTGATCTTTCGCTTCTTGTGCTCGATATTACCTGCGCGATATTCATCGTGGTGTTCGCCTTGCTGGTATATGCCGCAATAAAGTTCAGAAAGAGAGGCACGGCCCATGTGCATGAACCGACTCAAGTTTATGGAAGCACGCAACTGGAGCTCGCGTGGACTGTCATTCCGGTTCTAGTCGTCGTAGTTTTGTTCCTTGC